>OLRH01000383.1_pt1 | contig 22038 bp, 16 predicted proteins | sample 1672321 | NCBI WGS metagenome assembly OLRH01 (sample SAMEA3136671, study PRJEB25190) | human gut metagenome | reverse complement strand
CCTGCCGAGTGCGCTGCAAATACAACAGGGACAGTAACAAAACCACCCTTGGAAAATACCACATCAGGTTTCAGTTCCTTCATGAGCTTCTTTGCCTCAGAGATACCCTTGAGAACCTTGAAAGGATCAGAGAAATTCTTCATTGAGAAGTATCTTCTGAGCTTTCCTGAAGATATTCCGTGATAAGGAATCCCCATATCTTCTATAAGCTTTTTCTCCATGCCATCGTATGAACCGATATATTGAATATCATAACCATGCTTCTTAAGTTCAGGCATGAGGGCCATGTTTGGAGTGACATGTCCGGCGGTTCCTCCGCCTGTCAGTATAATTCTCTTCATAATGATTGTTAATCCTCCTGAATTTTATGCTGTAGCCAGATACTGCTTGAGAGCCTGAGCCAGCTGATCCGGACAGGATGTTGACTTGAATCCGCAGGTGGTACCCTCAAGTCTCTCGATCACATCTTCGGGCTTCATACCCTCGACAAGAGCACCTATACCCTTGAGATTGCCGTTGCATCCTCCGGTAAATTTAACATTGTGAAGCTTTCCGTCTATCACATCAAAAGATATCTCAACAGAACAAGTTCCTTTAGTCTTATAAACCATAACAATACCTCTTTTCTTATTGTACTTTGCCAATCATTTTTATATTCGTGTATGCGCTGACTGTCTGAGATCTTGCGCATTCTTCGCACTATATAATAACAGAAAAGAGCGCAAAATCCAAACATTTGTCGAGCGAAAATAATTGTATACCCGGGAAAGCCGCTCATATAATACTACCATCCGGACCGGCCAAACGGATATGAGGGGGTTGACATGACAAAATAATTGAAATCAAAGAGGAGAGATTAGCTATGTTTGAAACTTTATTGAGTCAGAATGTATGTGTGTATGTGATAGTGATGTGTGGATTTATGGGAGTTGTCGGACGAATGATCATGGCTGGCTGCCTTGGACGACTGATAAAGGAGTCTGAATTTATGGGAAGAACCAGAAAAAGGGCGTTGGCTGAAATGCGGAAACGGTATGAGGATATAAGATCGCTGGATGTGGAGGTGCGGGACACTGCGGCATTTGTGGACAAGTACATAGACAGACTGAAAATAGGACCGATATCGGTGCGTGTGTGGAATGCGTTCGTAAAAAATCTTGGGGTGATAGCTGCCGGGACAGGCATATTTGCGGCGATATATCAATATTATGTAGTAGGTGACGGCGGTGAGACGTTGAAACTGCTGGTGAGTGCGCTGGCTGTGGATATGGTATTGCTGCTGGCTTATAACCAGTGGAATCCGTCGTTGTATATAAAGACGCTGCGAGACAGTGTGATGAATTATCTAGGCAACAGCCTGATGAACAGGCTTTGCAGGGAAGACAGAAGACAGGCAGCAGCTGCGGAAGTGGCTGGAGGTATGGTAAAAGATGAGGAAGGTGATGCAGGGGGTGTGCCGCGGGCCGTATGCAGTGACAGAGGAGTGAAGAACTGTAGCAAAAAGCACACAGATAACGTGCGCCGGAAACAAGAAATAAGATCTGATGAAGGTGGTACGGGCGGAGATGCCGGTGAGGATTATGACAGACTGCTTGACAAAATGATGCAGAAAATACTAGCGGATGGGTAGGTGAGTCAATAAATTCAGGATGGAAGCAGTAGTAATTGAAGAGATTGAGTGAGCTGAAAAAAAGAATAATAGCAGTTGGAATATGTGCTGTCTGCATTGCCGGCATGTTGATGGGGTGTTCTATCTATGATAAGGCGGATCTGGATAAGATGACCGCGACTCCGGGTGATGCGGCCTGTGTGGACACTGGAGCAGAGAGGAAAGGTGATGCAAAAAGAGATCAGGCAGGATCAGATGATAATCAGAAGACTGACGATAAGGGGGATAACACGGAAAAAACGGGGGGAGATTTGGAGGATGTCACGAAACTAAGGGATTACAGCGCGGTCCCGACAAAGAAATATTCATGGTACATAGTCAGAGATAAGAATCATGGGATGAGTGGATGCGATAACAGTTTCCCGCTGGAACAGTATGACGCGTATTATGTAGACAGGGTTTGCGCGGAAAAAGGCGAAAAAGTGATGTATCTGACATTTGACTGCGGATATGAGAACGGATACACAGATCAGATGCTGGATATTCTGAAGAAACATGATGCAAAAGGATGCTTCTTCGTGACGATGACTTATATAAGGGACAATCCGGATATAGTAAAGAGGATGAAGGAGGAGGGACATCAGGTGGGAAACCACACGGTGCATCATCCGTGCATGCCGGAGAAGAGTGTGGAGGAGCAGAAAAGTGAGCTTAAGGAATGTTCGGATTTCATGAAGATTGAAACTGGTTACGATATGGATATGTATTTCAGGCCGCCTTGCGGTGAGTACAGTGAACAGGTTCTGCAGCTGGCTAAGGATATGGGGTACAAGACCATATTCTGGAGTATGGCTTACCTTGATTATGATGTGAACAATCAGCCAGGAGCAGATTATGTCATTGATCATTTTGCGAAATATCATCATCCGGGAGCCATTCCGCTCATACACAATGTGTCGTCGTCAAATGCGCAGGCACTTGATACGGTTCTCACAAACCTGGAGAAGGAGGGATATGAGTTCAGGTCTTTGAATGAGATGAAATTTGAATAGCAGTATCAGAAACAGAAGCTCTCTGCGCGGATCATGGCGGTCCGTACGGAGAGCTTTTGTGTATAAGCGTTTATGATTTTATTTTAATTGTTTTTACTCTAAATGACAGATTGGCAGTGCGATCTGTGTGATATAAGCATCTTTATTTGCTCCGTGGGTTGGAGGACCCTCCATAAATGAATTGCGAAAATAACCACAGGTAGCAAGATTGTTTTCTTTTGCATAGTCCAATAGTTTCTTCTGGACGGTGTCAAAATTTTCATATGGACCACGATAGTATATACAGATAGCTGCAGTCTGTGGCAGTTTTTTTATGTGTTCGTCATTGGCGTCAGAATCTGCTGCGACAGGTATGACATATCTTCCTTCGGATGTTGATTCGATAAAAACCTCTGTACACATTTTGCCGGTGGTGTCCAGCTGATATTTTTTTGTTGCCTCGATAAAGGTCTTGCGCAGATCTTCAGTTTTTCTGGCCAGATCAGAGTCTTTGAACTCCTGACAAAATGCAGTGAATGAAGGCAGAGTGATAAAACGGATCTCCGGTTCTGATGTCTGGGACTGACGCAGCTGAAGCTGGGCTATGCACAGATCCAGCTGAGAGCGGAGCGTGGTCATACGTTCAATGACATCCTCAAGTTTTTCGGTATTATTGAAATATTTGTTAATCTCAGACAGTGATAATCCAAGTCCCTGAAGAACTTTTATGATTCGTATATGTACGATGTTATCGGCAGAGTAGTAGCGGAAACCACTGCTCTCGTTTTTGTATGCGGGTGTCAGAAGCCCCAGGTCTTCGTAGTTTAACAGCATCCTTCTTGTCACTCCAAGCATTTTAGTGACTTCGCCAATTTGATATAGATTTTTATTTGCGTGATTCATATGATTCCCCTTCTCTTAAAAATAGACAAAAAAAATTGTGAATGTTGCATAAATATCGCAAAATTATTGTTGACTTGAACATTGATGTACGAATTATAATTATCATAAATTGTTAAATGAAAAGAGTCAAGAATTAACAGGAGGTAATGGTTGCAGAGAGAAAACGGTAATGGACACACGAAAAAGAGGTTTTATTGAGAAAGAGAGGGAAGTGTATGAAAGAAAGAATTCTATGTAGAAAAGTTATGGCATGGCTCATGACAGCTTTCATGGTCATAACGTGTTTGATTTCGATAGGTGGTAAGAATACTGCCTACGCAGCGGCTATGGAGAATATCAAGGTAACAGACGTGGATATTAGCACAGATGGACACATGAGAGGTCTCAAGTGGGGTTGGACGACCAGCGGTTATGCCAGCGCGAGCTGTAAGCTTGGCATTCAGTCTGAGAAGTTCTCGACTGGCGATCTCACAAACTTTGGTGATTATCTGAGCAACCATAGGTACAGTGGATGGGCGAGTGCCGAGTCACCTGAAGGCTGCGGATTTAAAGGCTGGATAACAGAGAACTCGTTCTCAAGGAGTTCGGGTACATATGACAGAACGGATATCATTTCCGGAGAGGGAATAGATATGGGTACCACGGGTGTGTATTATCTGTATACGTGGACATATTACAATGGTTATGTATTCCCTGATATTTACATAGGAAGTATTGATCTGGATGCGGGCAAGATCGTGGACGCCAGCGGTAATGAAATAACATTCCAGATCGGTGGCTTTTCAGGCGGAGGCAATACAGATCCTTCGGAGGAAGAAGTTGTATTCATGAACAATGGATATCCATATGGCAAGAATATGACAAATAGTTCGATCACTCTCGTTATGGACGTGACAGGGGAAGCTGCAACATATCAGTGGCAGAGCGCAACCAGTAAGCGTGGACCATTTGCAGATATTGAAGGTGCAAATGAGAGTACATATACGTTCACTCCGACTCATGGATACTGGTACAGATGCGTGGTGGATGGCACAGCCGGCAGAGCGGTAAAGGCAGTTTTTCCTACCAGCGACCATAGTAATAAGTGGACAAGACCGAATAGCTGTTGGTATATAAGCAATGGAGTTATGGCCTATATGGTCAATGGCAATGGGTTTGATATTGTTGGCTTGTATACCAAGGACGGAAAGAACTATATGCTTGGAACAAGCTATGACAAAGTATGGAGATTGTACAGCAGAAGTGATGCAGAGCCTTCAGCTGAAACGGCTACATCACAAGTATCTGTGGCTTCGCTTGCGGCTTTGAGATTGTCATTTGATCCTATGAACACACACGATCTGATCTTCGATGCGGAACTGAAGGAGGGTCAGCACTCATTCGCTATAGGAGCGGACGCAAATATTGGAAATGAAATTACAAGCTCTGAAAGTGCAGATAAAGCGGTGCTTGCTGCCACTGTCAAGAATGGGGAATTACAGCAGATGGCGATGATGGGAGTCGCTAAATCGGCGGACGCGACAGATGAGACTCCGTCATTTGTACTTGCACCGATAACACAGGCAAGTTGTTACTGGATCGGCAATTACAGAGAAAGAAAGATTTTTGCATACAATACTGTCTCGGCAACCTGCATAAAGGAAACTGCTGAAATAAATGGCCAGAGCGTTGCCTCCCTGGTTGAAGGAACAGATTCGGGATTGACAATGTCATGGACAAATGTTGAAGATGGCGGACATATAGGTTTCAAATTCAGCGTTGGAGCAGTAGCAGATGTAGGCGCTGTTACAGGACAGGTTAATTATATAACAGAAAAGCTGACAGAGCTTGATGGCGATACTTCATATATCATCACTGTCGATGGCGAGTCATATGAAATTGTGAGTGATATGTATGGTGATATAGCTCTTGAGGGAACAGATGATAACGACGTATCATATAGTTTGTTTGGTAAAAATATAAGTATCAGCAAGAAAGACAGTCAGGATACACCTGCTGATATAACTGTTGCAGCAAGACCGGAGGCACCATCTGCACCGAAGACTCTTGCAGACATACAGAATCCAACACCAGCCGATTTGGAAAGTGCTGCAGACGACGAAGGCGTTGAGATAGTAAGCGTGACTGGCGATTCTGTGACTGTAAGCCCGCTTGGCGGACAGCAGTATCAGTATTCGACGGATGGAGCGACCTGGACAGTTCTCGATGATCTGAATGTGTCAGATAATTATGTTATCTCAGGACTTGAAGAGCACCAGAGGGTATATGTTCGCACAAGATACGTGGCTAATGCGACAAAACCAGCTTCATTGTGGTCAGATGCCAAGGTAGTCTCACGTGATCTGATCGCCGGAGTAACTGCGGAAGATACAACCTGCACTTATGATGGATTGATGCATAGCCCATCTGTTACAATTGCAGATGGCCTGGATGGAGCTTCTATCAGTTATTCATTGGCAGCAGATGAGCCGTACACACAGACGGTTCCAGAACTTAAAAATGCCGGAACATATAAGGTGTATTACCTTGTTACAGCAGATGAGTGTTCACCGGTATTTGGCGATGTGACTGTGACTATCGAAAAGAAAACGATCACAGCGGATAAGGTAATTGTTGATGAAAATGCATATATACAGGGAATCCAGTTCTCAGGATTGCTGGATGGAGATGAACTTGTATATGACGAGGATTATACTGTAGTACTGTGGGACGTTACACCTGGAATAGAGACGGTTGTAACTACATACAGATTTGCGCTTGCAACTACGGGTAATGCAGCCAATTACATACTTCAGAACAAGTCATGGGATATGGTTCATCATCATGACTGGACGTATGAGGTAAAAGAAGGCAGCAGTAACAAGATAATTGCATACTGCAATGAAACTGAGAATCCGGCACACTGCGCATATCAGGGCAGAAACGAGGCGGTCAGCTGTACTGTGACAGCAGAAAGCAGAGCGTATGACGGCACAGAATATGCAGGTGCAGTTGTTAATAACTGGATAACAGAGAAGACCGGAGAGGCTGCTGTTACATATTATGAGGGAACAGGTGATACCGATTATCCGGAAAATGAGAATGCGCCGGTAAATGCAGGTACTTATAAGTTTGTTGTGAAGATAGCTGATGTTACGGCTTATGCAGAATTTGAAATACAGAGACTTGATCAGAATGTTGAATTTGATGTATGCGATTACACATTTGGCGACAGTGTAGAGGCTCCAGAGGTTACAGGAGCACAAGAGGATCCTGTTATAGAGTATTACTACACAACAGAGAACAGCAACACGGATGGTACATTGTGGGAGAACTCCAGATCGGCAGATCCGGGCACATATTATATGTATGCCAAGGTTTGTGCTACAACCAATTACAATGAGTATGTGACACAGCCGGTTCAGTTCACAGTTGCAAAGAGAGAAACTCCGACAGACATAACAGCGGCTGATATTGTGAAGACATATGACGGCAAGGCATATGGAATAACTGTTACAGGTGATATCCCTGAGGATGCAGTTGTAACATATGGAACTTCTGAGGATGCCTGCGATAAGACTGTAAGTCCGAAGTACAGCCAGGCTTCAGATGAACCATACACTGTATATTATAAGGTAGCAGCAAGAGGATATGACACGATATCCGGACATGCAGCTATCACCATCAACAGAAGACCACTTGCTGTATCAGGAATCAAGGCTGCAAATAAAGTTTACGATGGAAAGGAAACTGCAAAGCTTGACTATTCAGGCGTTGTTCTGGCGGGTAAGGTCAGCGCAGATGTGATTGCAGTTACAGCCACAGGAACATTCGACAGTGCAGATGCGGGAACAGGCAAAACTGTAAACATCACAGATATAAAGATCAGCGGAAAGACCGCTTCAAACTATGTACTTACAGAAGATGCCCAGCAGCAGACAGCAAAGGCAGATATAACTCCTGCGGGAACAACTCTTACTGTAGGAAAGGTTGGAGCTAAGACATATGGAGGTGCAAAGTTTGACCTCAGTGTGAAGTGCAGTAGAAATGACAAGAAGACATTTGCAAGCAGCAATACAAAGGTTGTCAAAGTGGATAGCACAGGCAAGGTGGCTATAGTTGGTGCAGGCAAGGCGGTTGTAACGGTATCCGTTGCGGCAAATAATAACTACAAGGCAGCAGCTGCAAAGGTTGCGATCACAGTAAATCCAAAAGCCATCAGAGTAACTGCGAATGATGCATCGAAGTATGAAGGCAAGAAGGATCCAAAGTTTACATTTACAGCGGAGGGACTTGTTGGCAAGGACAAGCTTACAGGAATTGTTTTCAAGAGAGCTGCCGGTGAGAAGTCCGGAACATACACGATCAAAGTGGGTCAGAAGAAGGGTGCAAATCCAAACTACAAGATAACATTTGCCATTGGACGTTTGGTTATAAAGAAAGCGCCAAATGTTGAACTTAGCGGTACAGAGCTTTGTAAGAAGACCCTTCCATTCTTTGTTATGAGAGGAAAGGGAACAGGAACAAGAATAGATCTGACATGGGACAAGGTCAAAGGTGCAACAGGATATGATGTATATTGGTCATATTGTAATGGAAAGAACAACTTTAATAAGCTTGGTAATGTGACGAAATCTCTGAAATATGCGGATAAGAGTCTCAACAGCAAGCGTGAATACAAGTACTTTACAGTTGCATACAAGATGTCAGGCGGTAGAAAGGTATATCTTGGCAAGACAAACATAGTGCATGTTGCAATGCCTTATGCATCAAGGACAAATGCCCTGACAGTTACTGTAAATAAGACTTCAGTAAGCCTTGCAAAGGGTAAGACATTCAAGATCACCAAGAAGGTTAAGCTTGAGAATCCAAAGAAGAAGGCATTAAGACATTTCCTGAAGAATGAATTCTATATAACCTCCAATGCAAAGGTGGCAACTGTTTCGCCGACAGGAGTCATCAAGGCAGTGGGCAAGGGCACATGTACGGTTTATGTAATGGCTGACAACGGTGTGTGTGCAAGGATCAAAGTGACAGTGAAGTAGTGCTTCAGACATGGTTATAATTGAAAACTCCTCCAAACCGTTTGTGGCTTTGGGGGAGTTTTTTGAGATTAATAGTTGATTATGGTATACCTATTTGCTAAAATTGAGTCAATGTGAAAAATTTAATACAAGTAAGGAGAGAAAAGTAATGGCACAGACAGTAAGTTTCGATTTTAAGAATGCAAAAGCCATGGCTACAGACGCTGATATCGCAGCAATCAAGGATCAGGTTGTAGCTGCAAAGGCAACACTTGTAAACAAGACAGGTGAGGGAAATGATTTCCTTGGATGGATCGATCTTCCGGTAGACTATGATAAGGAAGAGTTTGCCAGAATCAAGAAGGCAGCAGCCAAGATCCAGTCAGACTCAGATGTGCTCGTAGTAATCGGTATCGGTGGTTCTTACCTGGGCGCAAGAGCAGCCATCGAAGCTTTAAGACACAGCTTTTATAACTCAGTTGACAAGTCAATCCGTAAGACTCCTGAGATTTATTATGCAGGATCCAACATAAGCAGTACATATATGGCTCATCTGCTTCAGGTGATCGGAGACAGAGATTTCTCTATCAACATCATCTCAAAGTCAGGTACAACAACAGAGCCAGGTATCGCATCAAGAATCTTCAAGAAGAAGCTTGTTGAGAAGTATGGTAAGGAAGGCGCAGCAAAGAGAATATATGCCACAACAGACAAGGCAAAGGGAGCTCTCAAGACACTTGCAACAGAGGAGGGCTATGAGACATTTGTAGTTCCTGATGATGTAGGAGGAAGATTCTCAGTTCTCACAGCAGTTGGTCTTCTGCCGATAGCAGTAAGTGGTGCTGATATAGATAAGCTTATGGAAGGTGCAGCTTCAGCAAGAAAGGATTGTCTTGCACAGGACTTCGACGATTCAGACGCTATGAAGTATGCAGCAGTTAGAAATGTACTTTACAATAAGGGTAAGTCGATAGAGATCCTTGCAAACTTTGAGCCGGCACTCCACTATGTATCAGAGTGGTGGAAGCAGCTCTACGGCGAGAGCGAGGGTAAGGATGGCAAGGGCCTTTTCCCAACAGCCACAGACTTTACAACAGACCTTCATTCACTTGGACAGTTTATACAGCAGGGTTCACAGAATCATTTCGAGACAGTTATCAATGTTGTAAACCCAACATGTGAGATTGTTATGGAGGCTGAGGACTCAGACCTTGATGGACTTAACTATCTTGCAGGCAAGACAGTTGATTTCGCTAACAAGAGTGCGATGAACGGGACAATCCTTGCACATGCAGATGGCGGAATACCTATCATCCAGATCAACATTGATAAGATCGATGAGTTCACACTCGGAGAGTTGTTCTATACATTTGAGTTCGCATGTGGTGTAAGTGGTTACACACTCGGTGTAAACCCATTCAACCAGCCAGGTGTTGAGAGCTACAAGAAGAACATGTTCGCTCTCCTCGGTAAGCCAGGCAACGAGGAACTCGGCAAGGAGCTTCTTGCAAGAATCAACGGCTAATCCGATCCAATAAGAATACAAATAATATAGGCGTATATACAATTCCAGCTTCCACTATGGAATCCGGAAGGCATATACGCCTTTTATTTTGCCCCGGTGATGTCCCGGGGACGGAGGGGACAGGTACCTCCGTCCCCGTTGTCGATGTATATTTCTTGTAATCGGTTTTGTACAATGTTATACTTATGAAGTGTATAGGCTTATGTAAGTTGTGCTGTGGTTTATACCAGGAAGCACTATACACGTAGAGCAGAAATAGCGATACTTATATATAGACGGAAGGATTAAAGGTCAGGACCGATGAATGAAAAAAAGGATATAAACGGAGTGTATAACCGATACAGACAGGTACCGGTATATCTTATAGGACTTTTCTGTCTGATGACAGTGCTGATGTATCTGGTTGGGGTAGGTGCCGGAATACTGGCGACTATATTTACATTGACGTATGGCACAATTGTTGTGTTTGTGTACCTCAGAATGAATATGCTTGAGAGGGACAGGTACGTGGAATTTGCCATGGAACATGGAAAGATGCAGAAAGAACTCATAAAGGAGTTCCCCGTTCCATATGCATTGCTGGATGAGTCCGGAAAGGTCGTATGGGTAAATGACGAATTTTCCGCAATCACAGAGAGCAGTAAGAGAAGACTGATGAAACTCAATATTGTTCAGGTATTTGAGGAGGTAAATGAGGAGAATCTGCCATATGAGGAGGATGTGACAGAGGGAGAGATAGCGTTTAATGGCAAAGAATACAGATATGAGATAAAACGAGTTCAAGTGAACAAATATGACCCTGCCAGAGAGGAACAGGAATCCACGGAGGTATCAGCGCATTCGTCTGCACATTCTGAGGCACACACAGAGGATAGCTCAGGAATAGGATTCAACTCGGGATCAGACGTAGAGTCCGGGATACAATCTGACAACATGGATGATAAGGCTGGCGGAAATCAGGAAAACAATGACAGCCATACCGGTGCACTTGTTTCACACGGTAAAAAACATGGAAAGACGGACACATTTCTGGCATTCTATATGTTTGATGTGACTACGGTCAATAAGCTCACTCAGGAGAATCATGATCAGAAGCTGGTTGCAGGTCTGATATATATTGATAACTACGATGAGATTTTTGAATCCCTCGAGGAGGTTCGACACTCGCTGTTGGTTGCCCTTGTGGACAGAAAGATTAATAAGTACATGGCAAATGTTGACGCCATAGTGAAGAGTCTTGAGAAGGACAAGTATATGTTTGTGATGCCACAGAAGTATCTTGATCAGCTGAAGGAGAACAAATTTGCCCTGCTCGATGAGGTTAAGGCTATCAATATAGGAAATGATCTTCCTCTTACACTCAGTATAAGCCTTGGAACTGACTACAAGAGCTTTATAGAGAATTTCGAGGCTGCGAGATCTGCCATGGAGCTTGCTCTTGGACGAGGTGGTGATCAGGCTGTCATCAAGTCGGCGGACAGAATAACATATTTTGGCGGAAAGAGTCAGGGAACGGAAAAATCCACACGAGTAAAGGCCAGAGTCAAAACTTTGGCATTCAAGGAATTGCTTGAGACCAAGGAACAGGTTATAATAATGGCTCACAAGAACCCTGATATGGATGCATTCGGTTCCGGAATAGGTATATACAAGATGGTTTCAGCCCTGGGCAAGAAAGCACATATAGTTGTGAATGAAGTGTCCTCAGCCATCAGTCCTATATATGGAAATTTCGCCTCCAGCAATGTTTACCCGGAGGATATGATCATCAACAATGATCAGGCTCTGGGGCTTGTGGACGATGATACAGTTGTTGTCGTGACGGATGTAAACAATCCTACCCTGACAGAATGCGAGGAGCTGCTGTCATATGCCAAGAGCATTGTCGTGTTCGATCACCATAGACAGACGAAAGATGTCATTGCAAATGCGACTCTGTCGTATATAGAGCCATTTGCCTCATCTGCATGCGAGATGATTGCTGAGATGCTTCAATACATGGATGAAAAGATAAAACTCAGACCTACAGAAGCAGATGCCATGTATGCAGGAATCCTTATAGATACTGACAACTTCCTGTCCAAGACCGGAGTGAGAACCTTTGAGGCTGCAGCATTCCTCAAGCGAAGCGGCGCTGACGTTATGCGAGTGAGAAAAATGTTCAGAACAGACATAGAGACCTACAGGCAGAAGGCTGAAGGCGTGAGCCATGCTGAGATGGTGCTTGGTGCATTTGCGATATCCATCATAACTCCGTCTGAGACAGGAACGGAGTCGCCACTGGTTCTCACTGCAAAGATTGCAAATGAGATGCTCAATATAGCAGGTGTCAGAGCATCATTTGTCATAGCTCAGGTCGGGGATGATGTAAAGATAAGTGCCAGAGCTATAGATGATGTGAATGTGCAGATCATCATGGAACGAATGGGTGGAGGCGGACATGCCAATATAGCTGCGGCTCAGTTTGCAAATGCAAATGCTGAGGATATAAAGGAGAAGCTTGTTGAGCTTTTAAATGAGATGTACACAGAGGGAGATATATAAAAAGATCCGCCGGGTGATAGAGGATAAGTTGTTCCGACAAATATTTGACAAATATTTGATCGAAAGTAAAAAATAAACAGATTTCATCGAAAGGAGATATACAGTTATGAAGGTTATATTATTACAGGATGTAAAGAGCCTTGGAAAGAAAGGTGCAATGGTTGAGGTCAGCGAGGGTTATGCAAGAAATTTCATAATTCCTAAGAAGCTTGGAGTTGAGGCAACTCCGAAGAATATAAACGATCAGAAGCTTAAGAAGGCTCACGATGAGAAGGTTGCAGCAGAGAATCTTGCGGAGGCAAAGGCGCTTGCTGCAGAGCTTGAGAAATCTTCAGTCACTGTCAAGATAAAGGTGGGCGAGGGTGGAAGATCATTTGGCTCGGTGTCCACAAAGGAGATATCAGATGCCATAAAGACACAGCTTGGCAAGGACATTGATAAGAAGAAAGTAGTTATGAAGGATCCGATAAAGGCTATAGGCAGTTTCACAGTGAAGATCAAGCTTCACCCAGAGGTACAGGCAGAGCTTTCTGTAAAGGTAGAGGAGGCTTGATTGAATGGAAGATTCATATGCTAAAAAGAAGCTTCCGTATAATCTGAATGCAGAAAAGTCGGTTATAGGTTCGATGCTCATGGATAGAGATGCAATAGTTGACGCATCGGATATGCTGACAAAAGAAGACTTTTACTATGGACAGTATGGCATACTGTTCGAGAACATGGTAGAACTCTTCAAAGAGGGCAAGGCCGTAGATATTGTCACACTTAAGAATAAACTTGAGGAGAACAATGTCCCGGATGAGGTTATAAGCATAAGCGCCATTGCGGATATCATGGATGCAGTTCCAACATCGGTGAATGCGAAACATTATGCAGAGATAGTGGCGGATAAGTCGGTGCTTAGAAAGACCATAAAGCTGTGTGAGCAGGTTGAGAAAGATTGTTATCTTGATTCCGAGGGAGTTGACGTGCTTCTGGAGAGAGCGGAGAGCGGTGTATTTAACCTGATAAAAGAGAGAAATGGTTCCAATAGCTTTGTGCCTATAGACAGAGTGGTCATGAATGTTATAGATCAGATTGAGGCAGCATCGAGACAGAATTCCCGAGTCACCGGTATACCAACGGGATTCATAGATCTGGACAATATGCTGACGGGTCTTCACGGTTCAGAGTTTATTCTGGTTGCCGCGAGACCAGCCATGGGTAAGACGGCATTTGTGCTTAATATTGCGCATCACGTAGCTGTGAGAAAGAAGATACCAACGGTTATATTCAACCTTGAGATGAGTAAGGAACAGCTTGTAACCCGTATGATCGCAATGGATTCCTTGGTTGATTCCCAGAAGATCCAGACAGGACAGCTGGCGGAAGACGACTGGGATCAGGTGCTTGCAAGTTCCGAGAGTATTGCGGCTTCGCCTCTGTTTATAGAGGATACATCGGCACTTACCATCTCAGAACTCAGATCAAAATGTCGTAGGCTGAAGAGCAAGAATAATCTTGGGCTGATAATCATCGACTACTTGCAGTTGATGAGCACCACAGGAAAGGTTGAGTCCAGACAGCAGTTTGTCTCGGATATGTCGAGATCTCTCAAGATGCTTGCGAGGGAGCTGGATGTCCCTATCATAGCGTTGTCACAGCTTAATCGAGATGTCGACAGAAGACCGGATCACAAGCCTGTGCTTGCGGATCTGCGTGAGTCTGGTTCTATAGAGCAGGATGCGGATGTGGTAATGTTCATTTACAGGGATGATTACTACAATCCGGATACTGACAAGAAGGGTATCTCGGAAATCATCATAGCTAAGCAAAGAAAAGGCGCTACTGGATCGGTTGATCTTGTGTGGCTGCAGGAATATACGAAGTTTGCAAACAAAGAGCACTAATGTCATATTTATTTATAGAATTTATCAAGAATTAAAAGGAGATCAGTAATGGTAGTAGAACCAAGAGTAAAGGATTATATCTGTACGACAGCACATCCTACAGGCTGTGCCCAGAATGTAAAGAATCAGATCGAGTATGTCAAGTCAAAGGGTGAGACGAAGAGTGATAAGGCCCCAAAGAAGGTGCTGGTGATAGGCGCATCGACCGGTTATGGACTTGCATCACGTATTGCAGTGGCATTTGGATATGGAGCAGACACATTGGGTGTTATGTTCGAGAAGGAGTCCAATGGCCGCCGTACTGCTACAGCAGGATTCTACAACACGAGAGCATTTGAGAATGAGGCTCATGCAGCAGGACTTTATGCAAAGTCTATAAATGGAGATGCATTTTCAAAGGAGATAAAGAATCAGGTTATCGAGACGATCAAGGCGGACATGGGTAAGGTTGACATGATAGTATACAGCCTTGCAGCTCCTAGAAGAACCATGGCTGATGGAACAAAGTATACTTCAGTGCTCAAGACAGTGGGACAGGAGTATTCAAATAAGACACTCGTACTCAAGGACAATACAGTTACAGAAGCCCATATAACAGCGGCAAATGAAGACGAGATAAATGCAACTATAAAGGTCATGGGCGGTGAGGATTGGATAGACTGGATGCAGGCTCTCAGCGATGCCGGAGTGCTGGATGATGATGTGATCACAGTTGCATACTCATACATAGGACCAAAGATCACATTCCCTATATATGCAGAGGGATCAATTGGCCAGGCAAAGAAAGATCTTTACAAGTCAGCAGACATAATAAACGAGAAATTCCCTAATATAAAGGCAAAGATCGCTATAAATAAGGCGCTTGTCACACAGTCAAGTGCAGCGATCCCTATCGTTCCTCTGTACATTACTCTTCTGTACAAGGTTATGAAGGATAAGGGACTTCATGAGGGATGTATAGAGCAGATGCAGAGATTGTTCATGGACAAGATCCTTGACGACACTCAGGTTGACGACAACGGATTTATCCGCATGGACGACTGGGAGATGAGAGATGATGTGCAGTCTGTTGTAGCTGAGCACTGGGATACAGTGAACAATGACAATGTAAAGGATATTGCAGATATCGATGGATACTGGGAAGACTTCTACAACATGTTCGGTTTCAGAATAGACGGTGTAGATTACTCTGCGGATGTAGATATTATGTAATCCATCTCAGATTTTATACAAGGGGTCAAACTCCGTATATTATAAAATTGGAGGAGCAGCATGTACAAATACTTATTATTTGATCTTGATGGAACTATCACAAAGTCCGAAGAGGGAATTTTTAACTGTATGAGGTATGCGATGGACTGGGCTGGCGTTCCATATCCGGAGCCGGAAGTGTTCAGAACCTTCATAGGTCCGTCTCTGTATGATTCATTTGCAAATACGCTTCACATGGATGATGCACAGGCAAAGGCCATGGTTGCAAAATACAGAGAAAGATATAATTCCGTGGGACTTTTTGAGGCTGAGGTATATGACGGGGTGGCAGACACATTAAACAAACTTAGAAAAAATGGATGCGTGCTCGCAGTTGCAACCAGCAAACCTACAGAGCCAACGTTGAGGATACTGGATAAGTTTGGAGTTGGAAAGTACTTTGATGTGGTTGTGGGAAGCAATCCTGATGGAACCGGATCAGACAAGAAATATATCATATCCCAAGTCCTTGCAAAAATGAAAACAGAACACGGACTGACAGATAATGACATAAAAATTGGCTGCGTAGCCATGATAGGAGACAGACGCTACGATATAGAAGGTGGAAAAGCCTGTGGTCTCCAGACCATAGGGGTTCTCTATGGGTATGGCAGCAGAGAAGAATTTGAGGCTGCCGGTGCTGACCACATAGTAGAAAAACCGGGAGAAATACTGGAACTGTAGACAGAAGAAAAATTCAGGAGATTCCTGATCACAGGATGTAACATAGAAAGTATAAATAAAAATTGAGCCTGTATATGTAAGCTTAGTGCGATCACATATATACAGGCTCAATTTTTTATGATCAGGTATGGTGTCCGTGATAAGATAATGGTCATCTCCGGACGTTTGATATATATCCGAAGAAAGCACCGATGATTCCCCCGATGATATGGGTGAGATTGGACACGTTGTCCTTTACAAATACCCCATCCATGATCTGTCCGCCGATATATAAGACAGCGACCAGAATGAAGGTGAGAGGAATGGAACCGTCCTTTATACAGGCGAAAGAAGAAAGCAGTATAAAGGCAAATACAACACCGCTTGCGCCGAGAAGCGCAGTGCCGGGAAAGAATATAAAGTGAACCAATCCTGTGACAAATGCGGTGATAACTGTAACAATAAGCAGGTCTGAAGATCCATATTTCTCTTCAAGAAGGGGACCTATAACAAGCAGTAAGGTCATGTTGTTGATAAGATGACTCCAGCTTGCATGCCCCAGCACATGTGTGAACATTCTTACATATGTGAGAGGGCTTGTGAGAGGTGCTCTGTATACTTCAAATAAAAGAATATTGCTTTTCCCACCTGTCACACAGTTCAACAGATATGCCGCTAGGCATAGGAGTGCGAAACTGAGTACCACAGGTGAGTTAAAAGATATTCGAAGTATTGTCTTTTGTTTAGTCTTTGACATAATGAGTGATTCTCCATTGCGTTCTAAACGTCATAATCAGGCATATCATTAAAGTACATCTTGAGAAAGTTAGTGCTGGTCTCAAGGACTCTCATTGTAGATGGGAGTGGAACTGCTATAAGGTCGTTGAATACATATTCTCCTGCAGCAGAGTCTATTTCATACCCCATCTGGGTTTCGTTGTGAGTATAATCTGCGTTAAATCCGCCGTATTTATTCCCCCTGGCATCTATCCTGATCCATTTCTTCAGATCCGGGTGATACACGGCATTAAGCGCATGCATAGCGAGCTTGCCACCCTTATGTTTGATCCTTATATAGCAGAAACCTGTATAAAAATTGTTGGCTCTGAGCAGTGCTGCCAACAGGTTTGCTTTTGAGTAACTTATTCCGGTTCGAGCCTCCAGAACATCGGAGGCACTTATCGTAATAACCGTAAAATTGCTGTCGTAAGTGTGAGAAATCTCATCCCGGACAAAATAGTAACATGCCTGTATGATCTCGTCGTTGCTTTTACAGTTTGCCGCAAGTTCTTTTGCTTTGGCAGCGACAATAGGATTGTCATAATCTACATATTTATCATATTGTAAATATGCTGAATCCTTATTTCTCTGAATTAGTTGCATTGTGTCATCTCTCCTTTATTACTTGAAATATATAGAACTTCAGATAGTAAGATTCATCTGCAGCCCATAATATTGGGTGGTCAGGAGCTTGTGTACGGAATTCGACCTGGCGAAGCCTGACATGAGAATTCATGGCTGCCTGCCTTATTGTCTTCGTAAAAAGTTCAAAATCCATAAAATGTGAACATGAACATGTAGCCAGGAAACCGCCGTCCTTGACGAGTTTCATGGCACGTAAATTTATCTCGCGATAACCTTTTACGGCGTTTTTAATTGAATTTCTTGATTTGGTGAATGCGGGTGGGTCAAGTATGACAACATCAAACTTTTCACCCTTTGATTCCAACTCTGGAAGAAGATCAAATACATCTCTGCACTCAAATGAAACAGTATCCTCAAGTCCGTTGAGTACTGCGTTTTCTTTGGCCTGAGCTATAGCAAGCTCTGAAGCGTCTACTCCCAAAACGCTTGAGGCACCTGCTATGCCTGCGTTAAGTGCAAATGAACCGGTGTGAGTAAAACAATCAAGCACCTTTGCACCTTTACATAATTTCTGAATAGCAAGACGATTATACTTCTGATCCAAAAAGAATCCGGTCTTCTGACCATCCTTCACATCAACAATATATCGAACGCCATTTTCATTTATGTGAACATTGGTGTCAAATTCGTCACCAATAAATCCCTTGTATGGCTCCATCCCCTCGTGTTTTCTGACTTTTGCATCGCTGCGCTCATAAACACCCGATATTATTATACCATCATTTTTGAGTATATTTTTTAAACTATTTATTAACAAATTTTTAACTTTGTCAATTCCGAGAGCAAGAGATTCAACGACTAGGACATTTTCAAACTTGTCGATGACTATGCCGGGAAGAAAATCAGCCTCACCAAAAACGATCCTGCAGCTGCTGGTGTCCACGGTCTTTTTTCTGTAATCCCATGCATCCTGAAGCCGTCTGGCAAAGAATGCCTCATCAATCTCTACGCTGGCATCCCTTGTCAGCATGCGCACGGTTATCTTGGAGTTGGTGTTGATAAATCCCTTACCGAGATGATATCCGTCGAAATCATTTACCAGAACGATATCTCCATTTTCAAAGTTTCCAAGGATGGAATCAATCTCGTTGTCAAATATCCAGGCTCCTCCAGCTTTCAGAAGTCTGCCCTCACCTTTCTTTAATGTAACAATTGCACTCATTTGTCTGTATCCTTTCCATAAATAATGTTATCAAAATAAAGCAACCAAAATAATGTAGTCGAAATAAAGCAATCAAAATAAAGTGATTAAAATAATGTAGTCGAAATAAAGTGATATGAAAATAAATAGTGTATTTGTAAACGACAGTGGCACATACGCAAGATTTAAGATGAGTCTGCCATCCTGTCTGCTTGTAATTATACAATGTCTATATTGATGTTGTAAGCTATAATATTACACAACTTGTATTCTACCATATACAAATAAGAAAGCTCAACAATTAAGGAATCCCAGTTAACAGAAATGTAACAAAAACCGTGCAAAAAAGTTATACTTGTAAAAAATATGTAACACGTGTATACTACGTGTGGAAAATATTACAAATCATACAAAAGAAACAGACTAAAAAATAAAAAAATGAATATGAAGGAGAACAGAAAAATGAGTACAAATTTTAAGAGCACCGGTACGGGTGGCAGATACAAAAGATTTCTGTGTGCAGTGCTGGCATGCATTGTGATGATGTCGACAATTTTTACTGGCGACATAACGGTCAAAGCCCAGAGTGAACAGGAAGCAACGGCGCCGGTTGCTTCGCCTTCTGATCCGGACGAAGAAAAGTCGGGACTGGTAAGGGAGAATGATGGATACAGATATTATATCAATAACACATTTCAGACCGGTGGCAAATGGATAAAGATGTCTGACAGAGAAGTGTATGTTGGCAAAACCGGCTATGTTGAAAGAGTGTATTACACTTCAACCCAAAGACTGAAAATAGTCAAGGGTCTTGAGAGCTTTAATGCATCAAACATGGAAGATAAGCTGAGCAATGGATATAATTATCTATTTGACAAGAATGGCATAAGGATAAAAAAGTCGGGATGGTACACAGTAAAGAACTGCAAGTATTATGCTGCCGGAAAAGGTATACTCACGCAGAAGTATGTGAAGTCCGGCAATACAATAAAACTGTATAGCGACAACAGTGGAAAAGGACAGTGGAAGATATATAAAAAAACTTGGAGAGCCGTGGATGGACAGAGATTGTATTTTGAACCGTCAGGAGTGTGCACAAGGATATATTATCCAAAACAGAGAAGACTTAAGGTCCTTATGAACGGGAACTTTGTGCTTGCCAGGAATATGGTGTTCGCTATGGACAATGGCATGGAATATTATTTTAATGCAAATGGTGTCCGTGAGAAAAAGTCAGGCTGGCACAAATCTTACAGTGGACAGATGGTTTATGTAAACTCATCCAGCCGTGTGATAGGCAAGGTAATTAAGCGTGGCGGAACATACAGATTCTATAAAGTCGATTCTACCGGAAAAAGATGGGTTTTGCAGAAGAATAAGTGGTTAAAAGACAATTCCAGATTGTATTATTTTGCAGGAAATGGCTGTGCTAAGGTTGTATATGACATTTCTTCTAAGAGGCTGTACACTTATTCCGGAAGCTCTAGAAAATATGTTCCGGTGAAAAACAAGCTTTATAAGCTCAATGGAAAGGCTTATTATTTTTATAATAGCAAGGGCGTGAGAACCACAAGTAAGGGATGGAAAAAAGCTGATTCACATACTTTATATTATATTGGTTCAAAGGGTTATATGACTTCCAAATATGTGGAATCCGGTTCCAGAAAGTATATGTATAATTACAATTATTCTACAGGAAAATGGGTACCGCAGAAGAATAAGTGGTGTAAGATAAGAACGCACAGATATTTCTTCAATTCAAAGGGTATGGCAACCATAGATTTTGCTGAATCAAGCCAGAAAGTGTATGTTCTTTCGAAAGGCAAGTGGACTTCGGTTAAGAATTCTATACAGAAGGTTGGCAGTGCAAATTATTTCTTTGACAGGAGAGGTGTCAGAGTGAAAAAAGCCGGTGTATACAAGACAGCAAATGGTTATCTGGCATACGTGAACAGAAAGGGTGTTGTATACAAAAGAGCGTATAACCTTGAGGTAGAGAGATATTACAAGATCGATCTGGGAAATGGCAGAAGTACATATGTATATGGATACTATGATCTGGGCGCTGCATCTAAACTTATGGCAGAAGTAAATGCTCATAGAAATGAAAACGGACTGGCTTCACTTGAAATATCTTCAACACTTACAGATACTGCGACAACAAGAGCTATAGAGATAAGCAATACTACAGGTCATGTCAGACCAAATGGAACATTGTGTATAAACTCAATGTATGAATTATATGGCGAAAATCTTGCGTATGGTTTCAGTGAGGAATCTCTTGCATTTAGAGCATGGACAAAATCTTCTGACCACGAGAGAAACATGCTGGATACATCATACAAAACAATGGGAGCAGCAGTATTTATTGCTTTGGACAGAGATAATCAGGGATATAAAAGATACTACGTGTTGACATTTGGAAAATAAAAGTCAAAGATGCGGGAAATTATCAGAATAAAGATGACATAATGCAATCTAATCGGTTTAAATTAAATTGAATTATGAGTGAAAATAGAGTACCATACATAGTAGAGATCAATTGGTCGGATATGAACTAAATGGCTAGTTTGGGAATGGAGATTGTGTGTGGGTTTCATATATTCGTCTTTAAATAAAAGTGATGGCGAGAGCTGGTCACATTTTGACAATAGAATAGCAAGAATGCTTCCGTTTGCGACGGGTGAAGTGTATTTTGATCTGAGAAATTATAATGCATGTACAGGTGAGTTTGGAGTATATACCAGATGGGACGAGGGACTTAAAGCTGTGCTGGGGTATGAACTTCCATATGGAGGATACTTTGTCAAAGCAACAATAGCACAGGCATATAAGTTTCACAATCTTGGATGCAGCCTTCCTGTATATATGAAACTGATATCGCACAGTGGAAGATTATATCCATATAGGACATATATTATGTTAGATGGCAGACCGTATAGTCTGGAGTTCGGCGGTGGTGAGCTTTTGCCGATGGACGATAGATTTGAGGAGCTTGCTATTCAATATTTGTCAAATTGAATTATAACAATTAACTTTGAGTTTCCAGGATGA
>OLRH01000381.1_pt1 | contig 22088 bp, 14 predicted proteins | sample 1672321 | NCBI WGS metagenome assembly OLRH01 (sample SAMEA3136671, study PRJEB25190) | human gut metagenome | reverse complement strand
ATCATCGCCAGCACCAGAATAAGGATGATGATCGACGATATAATTTTCTGTGTCTTTTTCTTTCTGAAATTCATGCTCTGCTCCTTTATCCGCAAACTGCCTTATAACATCTGACAAATAGCATTGAAGCACCATCTTCCATGGCTGCGCTTCCACACATTATAAAGCACTTCCCTCACTTTTGCAAGCTTCCATATGCCGCAAGAATCCGGTCAATCTGACGGCTTGCCTCGTTTTTCGTCAGCATGGAAACGTCGTAATCCGGCGTCAGCTGATGCAGCGCAAGAAGCTTTGTCAGACGTTCCTTCTGTGCCTTCGTCGCAGGCGATTCGCGTTTTACCTTGCAAATCAACGGAACCGGCTCAAAAGCCTTTGCCCGGTCCGGTCCTGTTCCATAAAGCTCCAGCAGTTTTTCATATAAAATATGCGTTGCCCTCGCGTCCTCCAGCGCCCGATGCGCCTGAATCGGAATTTCGAAATGTTCGCACAGGGCGGATAGTCTTCTGCTCGGAAGCTCCGACAAAAACTGTCTGGAAAGCTTCAGGGTATCCACGCCGCTCCGTTCAAAATCCAGCCGCATATTCACCGCCGCGCGCTTCAAAAATCCATAATCGAACAAAATCCGATGTCCCACAAGGGGCAGATCTCCGGCAAACTCCAGAAAGGCAGGCAAAACGCTTTCCATCGTCTCTGCCTCATCTACCTGCTCCTGTAAAATTCCGGTCAGCTCTGTGATATGCGCAGGCAATATGCGCCCCGGATTGACAAAGGATGTAAAGCTTTCGACAATCTGTCCGTCCCGGACGCGCACTGCCCCGATTTCTATAATTTTATCCTGCTTCGGCGCAAGCCCGGTCGTTTCCACATCTACGCTCACATATTCTTTCACTTCTTTTTCCTGCTCTCCTTTTTTTGACGGCTCTGATAATCCTTACACCATTCCGTCAGAAAACATTCCCCGCATTTCGGCGTCGGCGCCTTGCAGATGGTCCGCCCCAGCGTGATGATCTGAATATTGTACAAAATCCAATGGTCCTTCGGCAATACCTTCATCAGCTCATATTCCACTTTTTCCGGGTCATCCTCTTTTGTCAGCCCCAGCTTTTTGGAAATCCGCTTCACATGGGTATCCACCACAACGCTTGGTTCGTGGAAAATATTGCCGCGGATAACATTTGCCGTCTTGCGTCCGACTCCCGGCAGCGCCGTCAGTTCCTCCAGTCCGGAGGGGACTTCACCGCCATGCAGTGCCATCAGCCTCTGACAACAGGCAATGATATTTTTCGCTTTATTATGATAAAAACCGGTCGGACGGATATCCTGCTCCAGCTCTTTTAAATCCGCCTCCGCAAAGGCTTCAACCGACGGATATTTCACAAACAGATCTTTCGTGACAATGTTGACCCGTGCGTCGGTGCACTGCGCGCTCAGCATCGTCGCGATCAAAAGCTGCCACGCGTTTTCATGGTTGAGGTAGCAGATATATTCTCTCCCGTAGTGGGCGTCGAGCTGATCCAAAATGGCTTTCGTGTGTGCGTTCAATCAGCTGCCCCCTTTCCTATCGCGGCGACTGCTTCTGCGTCCGCGACGGTCGCCTGTCCGGCTGTCGGTTTTGCGTCCGCAGCGGTCGGCAGCTCTACCACCGCTGTTCTCGCATTGTCCGTCAGGCGATCCCGGTTCTGATAATCGAATAAAATTGCCGTTTTCGTCTCCGGAACCTCGCCTCTTTTCAACATACTGATCAGCTCCCACGCCTTTTTCTGTACCGGCCAGGAAAATACCTCCAGATGGGTCATGCGCTGCAGCTGTCTGGCATGATATTCCTCATACCCCGGCAGGTATGCGCGGTTTTTCTCTTCTTCCTGATAAAACTCGACGATCTGATCATGATACGGTTTTTCGTCCAATGCAAATGCCGGGCGGCTCTTCGCATTTTCCCGCAGATACAGATCATACACCGCCAGCTCCCGGTATAACTCCATCCCATCCGGGTCTTCCTGCTGTGCAAACTCCAAAAGCACCTGGTAGCGGTAAGCTCTGGCAGGCGTATGGACAAAATATCCTTTTTCATGATAAAAATCAGCCAATTTGTCATACATTGCAAAGGGATTTTCAAAGCGGCTCTGCAGAACCGGAATCAAATGTGTGAACTGATTGCTGTTATAATACAGCTCCACCATTTCCTCCACCCGCTTTAACCGGATGATATCCCCATAGCTCAGCCATTTTGTATACAAGACCTCATAGGGCGGACAGCTCTGGTACACGATCCCATAGGTCTGTGCCATTTCTTCCAGATAGGAGCCTTTTAATACCTTCAGAAATCCGAGCTGCAGCTGCTGTGGCCTCATGCTGTATACATCATTAAAGGACCGGATAAAGCTTCCCATATCTTCATAAGGAAGTCCTGCGATCAGATCCAGGTGCACATGAATATTATATTCGGAATGGATCCGTACCACTGCATGCCGCAGCTTATCCAGATTTGTATGCCGTCTGACCGCTTCAAGGGTTTGCAGATTCGTGGACTGCACACCGATTTCCAGCTGAACCAGACCGGGGCGCATTTTTGCCAGAAGCGCCAGCTCTTCTCCGTTCAGCAGATCTGCTGAGATCTCAAAATGGAAATTCGTAATTCCATTATCGTGCTCTTGAATATATTTCCAGATTTCCATTGCGTGCTGATGATTACAGTTAAAGGTTCTGTCAATAAATTTCACCTGCGGAACCTTTTGATCAAGGAAAAACTGCAGCTCCTCCTTCACCAGTGCCAGATCTCTCAGGCGTACCCGTTTGTCAATCGAGGACAGACAGTAACCGCACCGAAACGGACATCCGCGGCTGGATTCATAATAAACGATCCGATTGGCAAAATCCTTCATATCCTTATAAAAAAACGGGATCTCACTGATATTGGTCAGGGAACGCTCCTTTGTCCGCACAAGCTCCCCGGTGATCGGATCTCGATAAACAATACCTGCAATACTGTCCAGTCCGGCCTGTTTGATTGCTCCCGGCCAGAATGCCACAATCTGCAGCTGCTGCTGTTCCGAATACCGTCCGCTGCTCTTTTTTTCGTAAAAGGTCAAAAGCTCTGAAAACGTCACCTCGCCCTCGCCGACCATAATGCCGGTCAAAAACGGGAATTGCTCCAGAACCTCCTCCGCATGATAGGATACCTCCGGACCGCCCAGCCAGATGGGCAGCTCAGGACGCACCTGATGCAGCTCGGAAATGACCTCCTGCATCATTTTCCAATTCCAGATATAACAGGAAAAAGCCACTGCCTCCGGCTTTCTCTCATAAAGATCAGCGAGGATTTCCTCCACCGTCTGATTGATCGTATACTCGGCAAGCTCCACCTGTGCCGCGGCTTCCGGATGGTATTTTTCCGCATAGGCCCGCAGACTGTAAAGCGCCGGATTGGAATGAATATATTTTGCGTTCAGTGCCGCCAATAAAAACTTCATCTATAAAACCTTCTTTCGTCAAATGCCTGTTTGATTTCGGTAAACATAATACCACAAATCCGTTTGCTGTGCATCAACATCCAAAACAAAATGCACGCGCTGCAAGCATTCTGTTCCCATGAAAAAAGGGCTTGCCGCACGTTAGTACGACAGCCCTTTCCTTTCGCTTGTGTTTATTATACCTGCTGCAGGTCTTTCTATATAGTGCACAGCAATAAATCACATTTGCAGACTTGTGCACAAAGTCATGCATTTAAGCGGTCAATAAACCGTTCGAATCCTTTTCTTCCGTCCTCCGTGCATTTATAAACGCCTGCGTCCTCCAGAACCTGCATGAACACCAGTCCAATCTCCTGCTGCACAATTTCATGGATATTTTCGGCATTTACCTCGCTGTGTCTGGTCAAAAATTCCTCCGCCCAGTCCGCGTGAGCTGCAAGCACCTCGTTTTGCCGAAGATCAGCCCCGCAAAGGATCGCTTCTTCCAGCTCTGCCATTTCTTTTTTCAGACGGGCAGGAAGCACTGCAAGTCCCATTACTTCGATCAAACCGATGTTTTCCTTTTTGATGTGGTGCAGGTTTGCATGGGGATGGAACACACCAAGGGGATGCTCTTTCGTGGTGATATTATTGCGCAAAACCAGATCCAGCTCATAATGATCGCCACGTTTTCTAGCGATAGGCGTGATCGTGTTGTGCTTCTCCCCCTCTGTCTCTGCAAAGATAAAGGAGGCCTCATCACTGTAGCTGCGCCATGCATCCAGGATCACATCCGCCAGAGCGATCAGCCGCTCTGTATCCGGACCGGAAATGCGGATTACGGACATCGGCCAGTTTACAATTCCTGCCTGTACATCTTCAAAGCCTTTGACCGTAACCCTTTTTTCGACCGGTGCTTTTGCCATCGGGAACTCATATCTGCCGCCCTGAAAATGATCATGGCTCAAAATCGAACCGCCGACGATCGGCAGATCCGCATTGGAGCCGAGCATATAATGAGGAAACTGTTTTACAAAGTCAAACAGCTTCACAAAGGTATTGTGCTCGATTTTCATCGGCGTGTGCTGGCCGTTAAACACGATGCAGTGCTCATTATAATACACATAGGGAGAATACTGAAATCCCCATCTGCTGCCGTTGATCGTCAACGGAATGATCCGGTGATTCTGACGCGCCGGATGATTGATACGACCTGCATAACCCTCGTTTTCCACACAAAGCAGACATTTCGGATAACCGCCCTGCTTTGCCAGCCTTGCCGCCGCAATCGCTTTGGGGTCTTTTTCCGGCTTGGACAGATTGATCGTAATATCCAGATCGCCGTATTTCGTTGGCGTTACCCACTTTTCATCCCGGCAAACACGGTATCTTCGAATATAGTCCGTGTCCTGACTGAATTTATAAAAGAAATTCGTCGCTGCTTCCGGGGACTTTTCATATTCCTCATGAAACCGACGGATGATCTCGCTGGGACGCCCTACCAGACAGCTCATGATCTTTGTGTCAAACAGATCCCGATAAACGATACCATCCTCCTGCAGGATCCCGTTTTCCACCGCATAATCCATCATTTCCGTCAGAAGATCCGGCAGCCTTTTGACCGCCTCTTCTTCTGTCTGTTCTATCTTTTCCCCGAATCCATAGGGATAATCTTCTATCTGGAACAGCTCCAGCAGCCGGTTTGTCGTATAAATTTCATCCTCTGCAGACACCAGACCTGTCAAAAGTCCATACTGCACCAGTTCACGGATTTTATCCTGAATCATTGCCCTGATTGCCTGCCTTTCTTATAATACTACCGGACCGTCACCGATCTCTACCACATAAAAATCTGCCGCGTAACCGATTTTTTCCAGATAAGCCTTTCCAACCTGCTCCTGAAAAGCCTCGATTGCTTCATCCTTTACGATGCTGACCGTACAGCCGCCAAAGCCAGCACCGGTCATTCTGGAACCGATGACACCGTCTACCTTCCAGGCTTCCTCTACCAGCGTATCCAGCTCAATGCCGGTTACTTCATAATCATCCCGCAGGGAAACGTGGGACGCATTCATCAGTTTGCCAAACTCTGTGATATCGTTTGCTTTCAACGCTGCAACTGCCTTGATCGTGCGCTGATTCTCATAAACCGCATGCCGCGCACGCTTTACTCTGACGGGATCCTTGATGGCGGACTTGTAGGTTTCAAACTGCTCCTCTGACAGATCCCCCAGCGACTCGATGCCGATCACCTGCTGCAGCTCTGCCAGAGCCGCTTCGCACTCGCTTCTTCTTTCATTATATTTAGAATCGCCCAGACCGCGCTTTTTATTGCTGCAGGAAATCACAAGCTTCGCGCCCTCCAGCTGAATCGGCGCATACTCAAATTCCATCGTCGCAGTATCCAGGAAAATCGCATGATCCTTTTTGCCCATCGCGATTGCGAACTGATCCATAATGCCGCAGTTTACACCGTTAAACTTATTCTCGGAAAACTGACCGATCAGCGCCAGATCCTGATTGGAAACCTCGAAACCATACTGATCGCGCAGGATATAACCTGTCAAAACCTCGACCGACGCGGAAGAAGACAGCCCGGAGCCGTTCGGAATATTGCCAAACAGCAGCAAATCCATACCGTTTGTCACTTCCATCCCCTTCTCGCCAAATGCCCACATCACACCCTTGGGATAATTCGTCCAGTCCGCTTCCTTCTCCGGCTTCAAGCCCTCAACGCTCGACTCGATCACACCCAGCTGCTCGAAATTCATCGAATAAAACCGCAGCTTCTTATCCTCACGCCTGCGTGCCACACCATAAGTACCGATCGTCAGTGCACACGGAAAAACATGACCGCCGTTATAGTCGGTATGTTCTCCGATCAGATTCACTCTGCCCGGCGCAAAATAAACCTTCGCACCGTCTGTTCCCCCAAAGAGTTCTCCAAATTTTGCTAAAAGCTGTTCTTTCATCATAACCTCCCATTCCGCAAGCGCTTCGCGCCGGAGGAACCGCGAGCAGAACATCCGGTTCTGCTCTGCGATCATGGCTGCTTTGTGACGCCTGCGGCACAAACAGCCGTTTGAAGAATAAGCGACCACGCTTATTCTTCAAACTAACCTCCCATAAAATAATCTCAAACACAGGGCTCTCGCCCCTCCTGTAATTATCATACCATACCCCCTCCGTCCTGCCACCCCCAATTGTTAACAAGAACAGTGAAAATGTTGCATAACAATGAGCAGTGCCACTGGAAGGAAACCGACGGATGCGGGAAGCTTGCTCACCGGCAGACGCCGGCTTTCTCCCGGTGATGCGGCGAATGCCGCCAATCCGGTGAATGCGCAGCATTTACCGGATTGCAGCGCTGCGGACTTCCCCGCTCCCCAAGCCCTCTCAACACCCTTCCTGCCTACACTGCCCCGTCAGGCAACGCCTGACGTACTTCCGCAACACCCTACTGCCTATCACCCTCAACCCTACACTCCTCCACCGCCCCGTCAGACCCTGTCTGACGTATTCCCGCCACAACCTATCGCCTCTCTCTTTTAGAGCATAAAAAAATCGCCACCCGTTTCCGAATGACGACTTTTCATCCACTATTTTTTTTAAACAGCCATCCAAAACATGATCCCCACACTCACCCAAACCATTACTTTTCCTTTTCTATTTTATTCCGGATTTCATCCAGATATTTTTCCAAAAATCCCGGCATATTCACTCCCAGCCGTTGAATATTTTCAAGAATAGACAGCCATATCGTTATCAACATTCCAAAATTCACTTTATCACTGACTTCAATTTCTACAAACGCGCCAAAATTTCTTATCAATTCCCTGTTGTGTAGTTACAAATTCCATTTCCTTTTCTCCTCGTTTGATCTATTTTACATGCAAATGTCCTTCTCGTTCCTTATGTGCACCTTTATAGAAGAAGAAAGAAAACCAGTTAATGACAAACTACAACATAATAATGGGAAGCCTATCACAATCGTGTGACAGGCTCCCCATTGGTATCAAGGTCTTTATTGCTATCGCTTTCACTATTTTCACTCAACCTGAACGATCGCCGCTGTCTCCGCATTTACCAATCTGCAAGCCCTATGGTGCTTCATCTGGCGAAGGATAGACCCTGACTTCCGGTATTGTGTTTTTTTTCGTCCGAATAAGACCTGCAATTGTCCCATTCTCCCTCTGATACAGATCCATCTCCGAAATCACAAGAAACTCTCTTCCATCCCGGATGATTTTCTGTGCATGAAGCGCTTTTTCTTCAGGAAGTGTGAGTATCGTAATAGGAGAAGCATCTCCGGTGCAGACCATCACGGCGGCATGAAGCCTCATGCATCATACCGGCATCCGCACATTCTCTACTTACTTATTTAAGGCTCACACCTCAACAACCATTCCGTCCAGCTTCTGCGAAAAGCCATCCTCAAACACCATTACCACCAGTCCCTGAAATTCTTCCAAAACATGCTCCACCAGAAATCTTGCCGTTGCAGAATCCACCCGATCCGCCACACCATCCAGAAACAGCACATCCGCATCCTGATAAAGTCCCCGTGCGATCCCGACTCTTTTTCTCTGCCCACCGGACAGGTTCTCTCCCTTTTTTCCACACCGCTTGAGCAGTCCATCCTCAAAGGTTTTCACATCCTCGACCAGAGCTGTTTTCTCCAGAATGCCATTCATTTTTACATCCTCAATCCGCCCTCCCATAGAAATATTTTCCAAAAGAGAGTCATCGAATAAAACCGGCTCACTCGGTACATAGACGCATTTTTTATCCTTCAATTCTCTGTCGCATACGGAAAATAATGTGCGCAGCGCTTCGCTGCTCTTTTCGCCTTTTAAAATCACGATTCCTTTTTCCGCCGCATGGAACGTTTTCTTTCCACCGCCTGCACAGATTAAAAAATCATATCCGTCTTTTTCCCTGACAAAGCCTGCACCATCTGTCTCCTGAAGCAAAAATCCAAGGCGTTCCAGCGATGCGTTCGTCTGCTTCTTTCTTTTTACCAGATTTCCGATCGCATCCGGCAGATATGCCAGAAACGCATAGTAATAGCCAAACATGACAAATTCGCCAACCGAAAAGATTCCGTTCATCATAAACGGCAATGCAATCAGTAAAATAATGCCCAATGCCATATTCGAAGAATTGCCGGAAATACTGCCCAGCAGGCTGTCAAAAATTCTGTCCCGGATCTCGCTTTTCGATCTCTCCTGACATTTTCTCTCATACGCGGAAATTACCCGTTCCCGGTTTCCGATCATATAAAAATACTCGGTGTTTTCAAAAAAGTTATTCAGAAAACTCGTCACTTCTTTTGTGTTTTTCCGGGAATTCGTCCGGTATAAGAAAATTTTCTTGCCAAGAACTTTTACCAGAAAAACCGTCAAAGCGGTCGGGAACAGGCTTACAGCTGCAAAGATCGGGTTGATAAAAAACATCACGATTAATATCGAAACGGATAATACGATTTTGGGAACCTGATAGTAAAATTCCAAAAAGAAATTTACGACGTCCTCGCATTCATTCCGGTAATAATTTAAAACTGCGCCGTCTGTCTCCCGCGCCGGATTCAGCGATTCCCTCAACACATAGTTTAACAATACACTTTTTACGTTGTATCTCGCCTTGGTTTTCCATTTTTCCACAAAAGCGGAATTGACCTGTTTTACACAATTGATGATCAGTGGAACCATCACGTTGATCAAGATTAAAATGTTCAGGGAATAGATTCCAAGTGTGACGTCTTTTCCTTCAATCACGTTAAAAATGTCTTTTTTTGCAATACCGCTCATTAAAAAACTGAACGTATAAGTGATCGTTTCGACCGCTATCACAAGTAGTCCAAAAGCCTTTATGTCTTTCGTGAAAGCCCGATATAGTTCTCTCTTTTTCATTTTCATAATTTGTCCCTCTCGATTCTCAGCAGGTTTCTACCTGTATCCGACTTTCTTCCATATGTATCTTTTTGTGGAATTTCAAGGCACTCCTGTTTTTATGGGACACCATGATAATCGTAGAATCCGTAAATTCCTTTTCAAGGAGCGTGTCAATCGTCGTGAGGATTTTATCGTCTATGGAAGCGTCGAATTCATCGACCAGCAAAATACGGGGCTTTGCAATTAATGCTGCCGTCCATGCCAAAATCTGCGCCTCATTTACCGTAAAATCTTCCGGTTTGATGGTATCTTCCAGACCGATTTTCGTCTCTTCCATCCACTGATCCATATGGGTGATTTTCAGCGCCAGCTCAACCGACTGCTTCTCGTAATTGTCGTAAAACCGCACCAGATTGTTCAGCAGCGTATCTTCGATAATCGGATAAAACTGGGAAATATAGAAAACATTTTCCACATATTTTCTCCGGTTAAACTCCCGGATTTCTTTTCCACCGATCAGAATTTTGCCGCAGTCCGGTACATACAGTCCTGCAATCAGATGCAAAATAGTGCTCTTTCCGCAGCCTGTCCTTCCCTCGATCAGCACATTTTCATTCGAGCCGATCGTAAACGATATATCTGACAAAACCCTCGACTGATTGTAGCCAAAAGAAACGTCCGAAAACACAATCTCATTGCCGCTAAATTCTGCAGCTTCTTCGTTTTGATCCTCCTGGGATTCCATTTCAAATATGGAATTCACTCTTTTTAGAGCAGCAAGCGACATCGGCATCTGCGCAAACTGATATTTTAAATGAAAAAACGGCATGTTCAATAAGCCGACATAACTCGTCAGCAAATACAGTTCTCCAATTGACAATCTGCCACGATTTAACAGCTGGACTCCGATCAGCAGTGCAATGCCTTCCGCAACATTTAGCAGGGAGAAAAACACCGTCGCCGGCAAATTTCCCCAAAAGGACGCCTTTACCTGTTTTTGCTCAAACTCTGCAAAATCCTTATGGAACCGCTCATGGATATAATCTTCTTTGCCAATTCCTTTTACATCTGCCGCAGCATACACATCTTCGGAAAACTCTCCAAACAGCTTTGTTTCACTCACTCGCGCATCGTTCCATAATGCAGAAAGGCTCTTCTGGGTTCCGATAAAAATGACAAATATCAGAACCGCTATCACACAAAAAATTCCGCCGAGAATCAGCGACTTTGTCAGGAATACAACCAGGATTCCCACTATCATAAATGAGCTGCTCATGATATCGATCAGCATATTGGAAAAGAATCCAACCATAACGTTGACGTCGCCTTCGATCTTCTCAAAAAAGTCTCCGGTTTTCGACATTTTATGCTGGGAGACGGAAAACTGGAATAATTTTTTCAACAACTCTTTCCTGATTTCATCGCAGACGCTCCTGCCCATTTTTTCGCTTAAATAAGAATTTAAAACTGTTGCAAATCCTTTTACGACCACAACTGCCAAAAAAAACAGAATAAATGCAACAAGCCATGTAATTGTCTGTTTCCCAAGACCGTCTAAGATCTTGCTGAGTATGCCTGGCAGCCCCAAAGAGATCACTGTCTCCAAAATCAGCGAAATTAAAATGCCAAAAACAAACCGTTTCCTGGTTCGAAAGATCTGCAATAATGTGTCACTCAATATTTTCTTTTTCATTGTAGCTTACCCCTGTTATTACCCTGTTGATAGATTTCTCTTTTTCAAACAATAGAATGCAATACAAACTCCCGATGCTTTGATACTCACCCTTCCAATCTATAACTCGCTCTGCGCGAACGTACTGTTGTCACCAATCAACTGCCTGCGCGAATTATCTGCCTCCCCACACGCACAGTTCGTCATAAAATATATCTTATATCGATTGTACCATACTTTTCGGGGTTGTAAATAATCTCGTCGAAATTAGCAGCCTGCTCGTAGAAATTGGTAAAAATAGGGGGCGAGTTCCGCGAACATTCTATTGTTATGAAGGGAATTTTCCGCCTGCAAAACAAAAAATACCGATACATCATACGACTTTTTTGCACGGTGTACCGGTATCTATAAATTTTCCCAGCTTCAAAATTAACTATACTTAATTTCCAATCCGCTGTTGCTCTGCGATTTTGACTGCATTCCTTTATTCTTTTACTCTTCTGTAGTTTGCAGCCATTTTTTCACTGTTTCCACGTCAAAATCAATCAGCTCAGCGATTTCTTCCGGTGAACGCCCTTTTTTGCCCATTCTGAAAGCAGTTATTTTTGCCTGTTCTTCGCGTCCTTCCGCGTAGCTCTCATTTCTCAAATCTTCCATAACCTTGCACATTTCATTCACTCCTTTCGGATTCTCTTTCAGATACCGCGTCTTTTCCGCCAATAGGTCAAAATACATATCTTCCGCATCCGTACAATTAAAATCGTGCATCAGCTTGCCCAAATCCGAATCGCCGCGGTATTCGCCATTTACATATAAAATATGTGTTCCACACTACCACAGAACCCTTGCTTTATCAATCCTTATTGCTACCATATAATACACTATCATTATTGATAATTATAAAAGCACATCACCTCTCCTTTTCTCAGGGCCAAGCGGAGCCGACGCTTCCTATCCTATTCCGTCCGATTCAGATACCCGTCAGCTCCTGCCTGCTTCTGTCGTTTCTCCAGTCCGATGCAATTTTTCTTATCCACTGAAAAACGAAACTCTTATTCCGATTTTCCGCCAGCCTGTACAATCAGAAAGTTCATGGTCTCTAAAATTCGCTTCCGATCTGCCCTCGACAACTCCTCCAGCTTTTTGGAAAGAGCGTTCGCTTCCGCGATAAAGCCGAAATCCAGTTCGTCCTGCAGAAGTTCATCTGCTGAAACGCCAAGCTGATTTGCGATCGCCACAAAATTCTGCAGTCTGGGCATTTTGATGCCCCGTTCAATACTGGAAATCGTCTCTATGCTGACTCCGATTTTTTCCGCAAGCTGCTCCTGTGTAAATCCACGCTTCTCCCTGCACCGTTTAATCTGCTCCCCAAGCATATACTTTTTCCCTTCCCCTTATCGTTATAGTCTCGTACTGATAGTATGGGTAAAGTATAGGTTTCCTATCTGTTCCGCTCCACGAGCCCTTAGTTCTACCCAAGAACCCATGGTTCTATTTTCGGAAATTTTTCAACCAAATTTGTTAAAAATAATGGTATGGTAGAGTAAATTTAAAACTCCCTGAAACTTTTTTCCCGCCTGCAACGTCTAATCCTCAGAACAACAAAAGAAGGAGGCGAATTTCTTCGTGATATCATTATCCAGAAAAACAAAAGAAAAAGCGGTAGAAGATCTGCTTTTGCAAAATTACGATCAATATTACCGGCTCGCTTACAGCTACGTCCACAACGAAGCAGACGCAGGAGATATCGTCCAGAACGGCGCATATAAAGCTATCCGAAGCAGCTCTGACTTAAAAGAGGTCCGTTATGCAGCCACCTGGCTGTATCGAATCATGCTCAACGAGATTTTTTCTTTCTGTAAGCAGAAAAAAACGGAGCCGTTGGAAGAAGGGAACGACGAGCTACACTACGAAGACGCTTACGAGAATCTCGATCTGAAACATGCGCTGGAGCTGCTGCCGCCCCGCGACCGCATGATCGTAGAGCTGAAATATTTTGAAGATATGAAGCTGGAAGACATTGCAGCCATCATGGAAGAAAACACAAATACCATCAAAAGCAGACTATACCGCAGTCTCAAAAAACTCCGGTTGTCGCTGGACTGACCGCCCGACACAGCTGCCGACCACATTCGAGACCCATCAGCGTACAGCAAGTTCAACACCATTCAAGCGGTGGCTCAGCCCCGCCATCACTCTCAGAAAGGATTTTTATTATGGAAAATCGTGAAAAACAGTTACAGGAATTGAAAAAAGAATATCAGGACATCCACATGTCCGAAGAACAGCTTTTACAAATGAAACAAAAGATCTCTCAGGCAAAGCAGGAGAACAGCCAGCAGGGTTCCAATGCTGCCCACAGCTCTGTCTCCCACAGACGCTCCATCACACGCCGCTGCGGGATCGCCGCCGCTGCAGCTGCTGCAGCTCTGGTCATCTTACCGAACACCTCCGCTTCCGTTGCCTACGCAATGAGCCAGGTTCCTGTGCTCTCCAGGCTTGTTGAAGTCGTTACCTTCCGGGACTATCACTACGAAGATGACCGAAACAGCGCAGACATTCAGGTTCCGGAGGTAACTGTCGCACCGGACACTGACGCGGATACACAAAAATCCTCCGCCGTTTCCGAACAGACGAAGAAAACAGCAGAGGAAATCAATACAGAGATTCAGACCATCACAGACCGCCTGATCGCAGAATTCGAAGAAAGCAAGAAAAACGAAGAAGGCTACCAGAATATGACCGTCAAATCCGAAATTCTGGCGACCACCGATCAGTATTTCACCCTGAAACTGATCTGCTTCCAGTCTGCCGGAAGCGGTGCGGAATGGAACTACTACTACACCATTGACCTTTCCACCGGAAAACGCCTGCAGCTTGCAGATCTTTTCCAGGAGGGCAGTGATTATTTAACCACTATCAGCGACAATATCAAACAGCAGATGAAAGAACAGATGGCGGCAGATGAAAATAAAATCTACTGGCTCGATTCCGATATGCCGGAATGGGATTTTACCTCTATCACAGACAACACTTCCTTCTACTTGAATCAGAACAACGAGGTTGTGGTTTGCTTCAACGAAGGCGATGTTGCACCGATGTCCATGGGCTGCCCGGAATTTGTTATTCCTAACGAGGTGCTCGCCGGAATCCGGAAGTAAAGTCAACGAGGTATGCCGTGCCGCGTGTCACGGTGCTGCGCGATCTGTCTGCGTGTCCGCAACATCCTACGTTTTATCATGCCCGACACACCCGCGCAGCACTGCTGTCACGGCTCCCCGCCCAGCTCAAGCCTGCCGACTCTGGAGATAAACTCCTCTACCTGTTTTAAGTGCTCCCGGTTGACGCGGTTTTCATCCTGCTGAATCTGCTTCCGATACATCGTCGGGGAAACCCCCTTCATCTGCCGAAACGCCTTGCTGAACACAAGCGGATCCTGATATCCGCAGGACAATGCGATGCTTTCCACCGGCAGATGCGGCACCATCAGCATTTCCGCAGCCTTTGTCAGCCGGTACGCTGCCAAAAACTGCTGCGGGGACATACCGAGAGATTTCTGAAACAGAGTATATAGATAACTGCGGTTGACACAGACATAATTCGCCACGTCCGTCACCCGGATCGGGTTGCAGTAGTTACGCTGAATAAATTCCACTGCCCGGCGGACATACTGGTTCGCCCGATCCGTTTCCTCCCGCCTTTCCTCCGGCATACTCTGCGCCACAACCGACAGAAAAATATGCAGCAGACCGTTTCGGCGCAGCTCGTTTGCAACGCCGACCGTATTATGATCCATCATGTCCCGGACAATACTGTAAAGCTCGTCCGACTGCTCCGAATGAAACACCGGGTGCCGCGGGGATATCCCCATGCTTTTGACATATTCTTCCGCGCGCTCGCCCGCAAAGCCGACCCAGATGTACATCCACGGATCTTTTTCATCCGCCTGATAAAAGCTCATCTGCCCCGGTTCAATCAAAAATCCGCATCCTGCTTCCAGCGGATATTCCTCGCCCTCCATTTTGAAAATCCCCCTGCCGTTTAATACATAATGAATCAGATAATGCGGCTTCATCGCCGGTCCGAAGCAGTGCAGGGGTTCTGTCCGGGAGCACCCGCAGCAAGTCATGAAAAGCTCTCCGCCGGGCTGTCCCCCAAATTCCAGTTTATATGCTTTTTCCATACTGATCTCCATTTTGCAGGCGCTTCGCGCCAAAAATCCCACACAATTCACTGGGACTCTACACGCCTGCGGTACATAACTACCAGCAATCCACAGTTGCTTTACAGGCACTTTACTCCCGATACCCCGTCTGCAGATTCACAAGATTTTCAATCGGCTGCCCTGCAAAATACCGTTCCAGATTGTCTGCAAACAGTCCGACGATCTTTTCCAGCGTCTCCGGAAGGGAAAAACCTCCGGAAACATGCGGCGTAATCAAGAAATTCGGCGCATTCCAGAGCCGATGGTCTGCCGGAAGCGGCTCCGGATCTGTGACGTCCAGCGCGGCCCCCGCGATTTTTCCCGTATACAGCGCATCCGCAAGGGCATCCGTATCGATCGCCGTTCCGCGCCCGACGTTTAAAACAACCGCATTGTCCGACAACAACGCAATCCGCTCCCGGCTCAGCACATGATACGTCGATGCATTGCCCGGCAGGCTCATCGCCACGATATCCGCCTTTGGAAGCAGTTCTTCCAGACTGTCCATGCTGTACATACCCTCCATCCATTCCGGACAGTCGCTCTTTTTAGAAACTCTTCTGCGAATTCCGCTCACCCGACAGCCAAGTGCATTCATCTTTCTGCCGAACGTCATTCCGATATCACCGCAGCCGATCACCAGTACATTCGATCTTTCGATTACTTTTACATGCCCTTCCGAATGCCAGCAATGTGCTTTCTGGTTGTCCCAATACAGCAGCAATTTTTTCCGCAAGGCAAACAGACAACCGATCATATGCTCCGAAATCGCCATTCCATAAGCACCCGTCGCATTCGCAAGCTGTGCACCCTCCGGCAGAAGCCCCGGTTCACAATAGCCTTCCGTCCCGGCATTATTCAACTGAATCCATTTGAGGTTTTCACACTTTTTTAACTGCAAAGGACTCTGCAAATTGCCAAGGATAATGTCCGCGCGCCGCAGCTGTTCTTCTGTCAACTCCGGCTTTTCCGTAAAGAAAAACTTCTGCCCCGGCGCAGCCTGCAAAAGCTGTTGCTTTTCTTCCTCCGTCACTGGCGGCGTGACCAGAATACAGAGCCTTTCCCGCTTCCGCACCTCTGGAAGCAGCATCTGCAGCTCTTCCAAATAAATGCAATGCGGAATTTCGTTCTTTTCAACCAGTCTCAGACAGCTTTCAAATTCAAACCAGCGCACTTCCTCCAGTTCTTCTTTCTGCAGGACAAAATCCTCCGGCCTTCGATCCAGCCATAGCGCATAAACGTTGCTGACCTGCCTGTCATGAAATTCCTTTCCATGAAAAACGCCGTCATAGGAAAATCTGCGCTGTCCGCAATAAATCAACTCATTTTCCGAAACACTGCAGCCCAGTTCTTCCTTTAACTCCCGCAGCGCAGACGGAATGAAATCTACCCCTGCAGGGATATGTCCGGCGCTGGAAATATCGTAACAGCCCGGAAAGGAATCTTTATTCTGACTTCTTTTCTGCAGCAGTACCTCGACTTTTCCTGCCCGTTCCCGCAGGATCCAGACATGAGAGGTACGGTGCCGCAGTCCCTGCTTATGTGCAGCTGTCCGTTCTGCTATTTTCCCGGTCGGTACTCCATTTTCATCTACGATATCCAAATATTCCATACTCTACTGCCCCTGTTTTTTGTCTCTTTCTTTCTATTTTAACGGAATCTATCGCCATGTCAATCTTATGTGAAGCTCCATGTCCGGGATAGAAAGCCAACCCGTCCGTCTGTTTTCTCCTATTTCTTAGACACATTTCAAAAACTGGGAAATTTTGCTACACTCTTTCAATTCTGTGAATTGAGGAACCTCATTTCCTGCGATATGATACAGCTACAAAACAAACAGAGAAAAAAATTTCTCATTGTTTCCCGAAAATCCGGGTATCCTTTTACTGACAAATTGGTATTGAAAATCGAAAATGGAGGATTTTATCATGGCAAAGAAACATTCCGGTCTTTCAAAGGCAGCCGTCCTCGCAGCAGGCGTCGGCGCAGCGGCATTTGCAGCCAAAAAACATACAGACCATCTTGCAGAGGAAGGTCAGACCTTATCCGGTGAGATTAAAGAAGCAGTCGCAAAGACCGCAGAAAAAACCATCAAAATGCCTGCTCCTGACCCGAGCTACCGCAACACAGAGCGGGGCAAATATGAGAAAAACAGCAAGGGCATTTACTACACCAACGGTAACTACGAAGCATTCGCCCGTCCCGAAAAACCGGAAGGCGTTGACAACAAAAATGCATATCTGGTGGGTAGCGGACTGGCTTCTCTCGCAGCAGCGTGCTTCCTTGTAAGAGACGGTCAGATGCCCGGCTCCCACATCCACATTCTGGAAGCAATGGACGTTGCAGGCGGCGCATGTGACGGTATCTTTGATCCCTCCAGAGGCTATGTAATGCGCGGTGGACGTGAGATGGAAAATCATTTCGAGTGCCTGTGGGATCTGTTCCACAGCATTCCTTCCCTGGAAAAGCCCGGTGCATCCGTACTGGACGAGTATTACTGGTTAAATAAGCACGATCCCAACTACTCCCTGTGCCGTGCAACCGTAAACCGCGGTGAAGACGCACACACGGACGGCAAGTTCAATTTAAGCCAGAAAGGCTGCATGGAAATCATGAAGCTGTTCCTGACAAAAGATGAAGACCTGTACGACAAGACCATCGAAGACGTATTCGATGACGAGGTATTCAACTCCACCTTCTGGTTATACTGGCGCACCATGTTTGCTTTCGAGAACTGGCACAGCGCACTGGAAATGAAGCTGTACTTCCAGCGTTTCATCCACCATATCGGCGGACTCCCGGATTTCAGCGCACTGAAATTCACCAAATACAATCAGTATGAATCCCTGATCCTTCCGATGAAGAAATACCTGGAGGACGCAGGCGTACAGTTCCAGTTCAATACCGAGGTTACCAACGTTATCTTTGATTTCCATGACGGCAAAAAGGTTGCAAAGACCATCGAATGCAAGGTAAAGGGGAAAGAGCAGAAGATTGCCTTAACCGAAAACGATCTGGTATTCGTAACAAACGGCAGCTGCACAGAGGGAACGATCTACGGAGATCAGAATCACGCTCCGGTGGGCGATGCAGAGGTTCGCAACAGCGGCGTATGGGATCTGTGGAAAAATATCGCCCGTCAGGATCCTTCCTTTGGTCATCCCGAGAAGTTCTGCTCCGATATTGAAAAGACCAACTGGGAATCTGCAACTGTTACCACTCTGGATGATAAAATCATTCCTTATATTGAGAAAATCTGCCAGAGAGATCCCAGAAGCGGCAAAGTCGTTACCGGCGGTATCGTAAGCTGTCAGGATTCCAGCTGGCTGTTAAGCTGGACCATCAACCGTCAGGGTCAGTTCAAAGAACAGGATAAGAAGCAGGTTTGTGTATGGGTATACAGCCTGTTCACCGACGTTCCCGGCGATTATATCAAGAAGCCCATGAAAGAATGCACCGGTAAGGAAATTACAGAAGAATGGCTGTATCATCTCGGCGTTCCGGTAGCGGAAATTCCGGAGCTGGCAGAGCACAGTGCAGTCTGCGTTCCTACCATGATGCCTTATATTACCGCATTCTTCATGCCCAGAGCAAAGGGTGACCGCCCTGATGTTATCCCGGATGGCTGCGTAAACTTCGCATTCCTGGGTCAGTTTGCGGAAACCCCCAGAGACACTATCTTCACGACAGAATATTCTGTTCGTACTGCTATGGAAGCCGTTTACGGACTGCTTGGCGTAGACCGTGGTGTTCCGGAGGTATGGGGCAGCGTTTATGATATCCGTGAACTTCTCGACAGCTCCGTAAAGCTGATGGATGGCGTGTCTCCGCTGGAGATCGAACTTCCCGGACCGCTCAATAAGCTCAAGAAGCCTCTGTTAAAAGCAATTTCCGGCACAGTAATCGAAAAGCTTCTGCGCGACCATAATATTCTCAAAGAAGGCATGATGTAATTCCATTTCCAAAAAGGGGCAGCGCCTGGGGATTTTCCCGGGCGCTGCCCCTGATTCATGACAATAGAATGCTCGCAGAGCGTGCATTCTATTATTTTTTATCAATCTGCTTCTGTCCGGACTGCTTCCTTCAGAATCCGCACCATCAGCTCCACACTTCCGACGTGGTATCCGCAGCTTCCGTAAATGCCAGTGCCATCCGGTCTGACAGCTGCCAGAACCGGGAGCTTTTCGGCAAGCCTCATTCTCTTCGCAGTTTCCTGCCAGCCACAGAGGGTACCGGACGCTGTGCGCGGTGCGGCATTGGCATCCGAAGCGCCGCCAGATATATCGTATAAAATTTCTATCTCAGATCCCGCATCCAGCGCCAACGCTTCCTGCAGCGTTTTATGCTGCAGGTCTTTTTCCTGCCGCAGAACGAAAAGCAGCTGACAGCCAATTCCTTTGGAATTTCCTTTTGCGCTCTTTTCCAGTGCCAGAACCTCATTCAGCACATGCTCTGTCGGCTCTGCCCCAATTTCCAGAAATGCCAGAATACTGCATTTTCCGCTTACCAGCTTTTCCAGACTGCAAAGCGTTCCATCTGCTCTCTGTAAGAGGATGTCCCGAAGCAAGCAGCTTTGTATTTCCTCCCGAAGACTGTTGTTTTTGTTTTGCAGCTTCCGGCAGCTCTGGCTTTCATCCGGTACACTGTTTTTTCCCCACGGCATCACACCATCCGTTTTTTCAAAATCCGGCATATAAAGCTCGGTCTGTTTCTCCTTTTCGATCGCAAACAAAAGCTCTGCTGCCTCCTGATCCCCGTTCAATAGCCGTTTTACTGCAATCAGGCGATAAATTCCCACCGGAAGTAAAAGCTCTAACGTTTCCTTTTCAAATACCAGTCCGGCATGATTCATTGTCACGAAATGATCCTTTTCCAGACGCCCCAGCGTCCAGTGCTGCGCATAAATCCATTCTTTTCCCGGAATATTTCGCAGCAGAAGCGTTCCTTTCGAGGCCTGCGCCCTGCTGACCGGTACATGGAATGCGCCGTCCGCCCAGTATTCCGGAAGCATCAGGCTTTTATCCAATCTCGCCGGGATATTCAGGCTTCTGCAAATCGCAATAAACAAAATCGTCCGGGAAACTGCACTGCCCATTTTCAGCTTCAGACAGCCGATCGGCGACGCACAAAGGGTATTATATTCTTCTTCCGGGATATCGGTAATATTTTGGTTTACATAATTCCATATCAGCTCTGGATTGGAGGCAAATGCTTCCTGCTCCTGAGCAGTCAGCACACTGCAAATGTAACTTCTGTAAGCGCCGATTTCTTCCAGCCAGATTCTGGGACACAGCAGATCCTGTACATGTATATCTTCCGACCAGCTGCCGCGCTTTGCTGACAAATGGTCTTCCAGCACTTCTGCCCGCAGATCTTTATTATCTTTTTTCGTCAGACTGTCCAGCAGCTTTTTGCGATCCGGGTTATCATCCTTTTCCAGAAAAGCTGTCAGCTCCTCTGCATTCTCTCCCGCAACGCGCATCCTCTCTTCCTCCTCCGGATGCACTGCAATCGCGTGCCGGGTCAGCTGATCGAAGCGTTCTTCCCGCAGCTTCACTGCATCTGCCAGCCTCTGCGTGCTGCGCGACACTTCTTCCTCACTCAATACACTTTCCCGGACAACGACTTCTTTCGGAGCGCAGAGCTTCGCCAAATGCCATTCGCAGGCAGAAACGCCAGAAAGCGCATCTTTCATTCCCGCTTCCGAATCCTTCAGCACAAGCGTAACAGCGCAATCCGCATCTGCCGCCCCGACGCCGTCCTCTGCCAGATTACAATAACGCTCCACAAACTTTCCCTCTGACCGCGCCTGCAGCCGGATGTCGCCCAGCCCAAGCCTGATCGAAGTCTCACCCTGTTCGTCGGTTTCCAGCACTGCTGCCGGAAAATATTCCGCCATGTTCAGAATTTCCACCGAAACTTGTGCGTGCGCTGCCGGGGTATTGTCCTGTTTTCGCACCTGAATCCGGAGCTTGCGTGTCTTTGTATACGAAGCGGTGACATTGTGGCAGACAACCGCGCCATCCCTGCCGATCACCTCTTCCCGCTTTCCCGCCGCATAATCGCCGAATGTGCGGCTGTGAATCAAAAGCGCCTGTCCGGCAGGTCCTGTAAACCAGCCGCGATCCAGTTTTTCTTCCGGCTCGCAGGCCCCCAGAAAGTGCCATTCTCCATTTACCCAAACCTCGACCCAGGCATGGTTATCGTCGCAGTGCGCCCAACGCGGCGTGTATACCTGACGTGCTGCAAGCCCGACACTGCGCAATGCCGTCACCGTAAAGGTGGATTCTTCTCCGCAGCGTCCTTTTCCGCTCCGGTACATCGTCATCGGCCCCGCCGTTCGGTCATCCGCCATTTCATACGTTGCATGCTCTGCGCACCAGTAGTTGATCTCTACCGCTGCCTGATATTCGTCCAGTCCTACAATTCGGTCTTTTAACTGCTCGTAAAAAAAACTGCGGCAATCGCTGATGTCCTCTGAGTTGATCCGATAATACAGTACGTCATGGACAAACAGATCCTCCGGCAACTTCTTGCACCAGTCTATCGTTTTCCGCAGCCAGAGGGCATGGCGTACATAACTCAGAAATATTTCAAACGGATATTCCCCGGCATCCCGCAGCGGCATTGTCCCGTAAAAAAATTTTATCAGAAGGGCCTCTTCCTCGCTGCACAAAGACAAGCCTGCCTCGATTTCGGATAAAATCGACGCAAAATATTTTTTTCTGTTTTCAAAGTGCGTTTCCGCATATATTTTTAATTGTTCTGAAAATTCCATGTTTCCTCTGATTTCCGCGCACGCTTTTTGCGCATACCGAGTTTGTGTCAAGTGCGCGCAGACACAAATCTCGCGATTGAAAAATTTTATT
>OLRH01000379.1_pt1 | contig 22165 bp, 16 predicted proteins | sample 1672321 | NCBI WGS metagenome assembly OLRH01 (sample SAMEA3136671, study PRJEB25190) | human gut metagenome | reverse complement strand
TATGGTTTCCTGTCCGGCTTTTTGTACGGCTGGATCATGTCCGAAGTCATTTTCCCCTTTGCCGGCTGTGAGTGTGTACGCCTCATCTATGAACAGGATTCCACCGAGAGCAGATTCGACAACCTCTGTGGTTTTTATGGCTGTCTGACCGATGTATCCCACCACGAGTCCACCGCGGTCGACCTCCACAAGCTGTCCTTTTGAGAGAACTCCGAGCCCTTTGTATATATTGGCGAGAAGCCTTGCGACAGTGGTTTTTCCAGTGCCTGGATTTCCCGAGAACACAAGATGCAGCGAGATCGATGGCTGTTTCATGCCATTTTCCTCTCGGAGCTTTTTGATTTTGAGCAGGTTTACCAGATTGGTGATATCCTTCTTGACGCTTTCAAGCCCTGTCATAGAATTGAGTTCCTCGAGCAAAGTGTCAACATCCTTTGCTGGTTCGGATGCCGTTTGGCCAATGCTTGTTGAGGATTGGCTGGACACCGCCGGGTTCTGTGGCAGTGCATTGTATTTGTCTAGAAGCGGACTTGGATCGATCGCATACAGATTCATTGATTTTAAATATTTGTCGAGCATCAGGCAGTAACCGGTCAGCCTTGCTATCTCTTTTTCATCGGTCTGGTTGTTGCAGGCGATGAACTCCTGCCCCATGAGCTTGAACATGCGGACATAGTCCCTTGAACGGTACACTGTCTTTGGATTGACCTTCATCCGGGCGAGGTCTCCCTGAACAAAATATGTAAGGGATCTTGGCGGAGTCTGGGCAAAATCGCCGGTTGTCCTCTCATATTTGAATGTGCGGAATCTGTCAGTCGTGAAGTGCTGGTTCAGATATTCACGTATAAATTTTATCTCCAATGTGAGCTCAGATGGATCTGAGCTGGACAGATATGCCAGAAACTGAAGAAGGTCGAACTGCAGCATCTCTCTGGTCTTAATACCTGCTTTCTGACGGGCTCCGTATCCGTCGTTATCCAGAGAGTCGGCAAATGAGTAACAGTTGTCCAGTTCGGCTTTCAGTGAGTAATTCATAAATAAGTTTCCCCTTTCTTTTTGCAATGCGCATAATTAACTCTATTGTAAAGCCTTTGCGTGCTGTAATCAAATAAAGTTTTGAGAGGTTAGAGTATTTATGGTGTCATATTTGGAATTAGTATGATAGAATAACTTTTATATGGGCAAATGATGTAACGTACAGATGCAGATAAGCTTGCTATGCTGCATGCGAGGACAGGCAGTATAAATCATATATAAGTGCAGATAGCAGCAGTGTGTCATCAGGATCAACACGACGGGAGATAGATAATATGAGATTCAGACCTTGTATAGACATTCATAATGGACAGGTAAAGCAGATAATTGGCGGAAGTCTGTGTGACGAAGGCGACAGAGCGGAGGAAAACTTTGTGTCGCAGCAGGATGGAAGCTTTTTTGCTGATCTGTATAAGAGATATGGTCTTACAGGCGGACACATCATATTGTTAAATCCGGCATCCAGCGAGTACTATGATGCAGATGTGCACCAGGCGAAGCTGGCTCTTGAAGCATACCCTGAAGGGCTGCAGATAGGCGGCGGGATCAATGCTGACAATGCAGCGGCGTTTATAGACATGGGTGCTTCCCACGTGATCGCAACTTCATTTGTGTTCAGGGATGGCGAGATAAATTACGACAACCTGAATGCACTTGTGAATGCAGTTGGAAGAGAGCATCTGGTACTTGATCTGTCATGCAGAAAGAGAGATGGGGAGTATTATATCGTCACCGACAGATGGCAGAAATTTACAAATGTAAAGGTGGATGAGGATACGCTTGATAAGCTCTCGGAGTACTGTGATGAGTATCTGGTTCATGCGGTTGATGTGGAGGGCAAGGCTTCCGGAATAGAGACACATGTGGCAGATATGCTGGGAAGATGGGGCAGGATTCCAATGACATATGCGGGAGGTGTGGCATCATTTGGCGATCTGGAGCAGCTCAAAAGTCTTGGAAGGGATAAGATAGATGTGACGATAGGGAGCGCACTTGATATCTTTGGGGGACATATGGCGTTTCAGGATATTATAAGGTTTATGGAGGGTTAACATGGCGAAAATGAGAAAGGTACTTGCGGCGACTATGGCAGCAGCGATGGCTATGTCGATGCTGGCGGGCTGTGGGGATGCGAAGACGGACAGTACAGAGGAACAGACGGTACAGTGTACAGATTCTGAGACAACTGAGATAACCGAGGCTGCGTCCTCGGAGGCAAATGAAGCGGATACTGACGAGGCGGACACAGAGGAGAGCAGCCAGGTTGCAGATGGGGATGTGCTCATCGATCTGAATTTTGATGACAATGACACAGATGGATGTGTTACATATTTCAATGGCGGTCAGGCGGAGCTGCTTAATGAGAATGGTGAGTTGTGTCTTGATGTGACATCGACAGGCAAGCTAGACTATGCAAATCAGATATATTATGACGGATTTGCCCTGAATCAGGATTGTGTATACGAGCTTTCATTTGATGTTCACAGTACTATAGAGAGGGCACTTCAGTATAGAATACAGATAAATGGCGGAGATTATCATGCGTATGTCATGGACGAAGTATTGGTTGGTTCGGACACTCAGCACGTTTCGACACAGTTCACCATGAGCGAGGAGTCGGATCCAGCACCTAGACTCTGTATGAATCTTGGGCATTTTGAAGGCAAAGGCGATGACAGCGTTGCACATAAGATCTACTTTGACAATATAAAACTCACGGTTGTGGATGCGTCCAAGGCGCAGCAGGTTGAATCCATCCCTGAACCAAAGATAGTCAATATCAATCAGCTTGGTTACAAGAAGGATGCACAGAAACTTGCGACTATCACAAATGAGTCTGCAAAGACATTTGATGTAATAGATGTGGGAACAGGTAAGTCGATCAAGACGGGTGAGCTTGGAGACTGGCATTATGACTCTGGGGCGGATCTGAGATATACGGTTGTTGATTTCAGCGATGTGACAGCTGAGGGTACATATAAGATCACTGTGGATACCGGCGAGGAGTCATATGAGTTTCAGGTCAAGGATGGAATATATGACGATGTGTACAAGGCATCGGTTCTTATGCTCTATGATCAGAGATGCGGAACAGCTATAGACAGTGCAGTGGCAGGAGATTTTGCGCACGAGGCATGTCATACGGGACAGGCTATAGTGTATGGCTCCGATGTGGCAAAGGATGTGACTGGTGGATGGCATGATGCAGGCGACTACGGCAGATATGTGGTTCCTGGAGCAAAGGCGGTTCAGGATCTTATGCTTACATATGAGGATTCCGCTGAGGCTGCAAAGGATGATGCCATAGGCATACCTGAGAGCGGCAATGGAGTTCCAGACATTCTCGATGAGGCGAGATACGAGCTCGACTGGATGCTCAAGATGCAGGATGAAAATAGCGGTGGAGTATACCACAAGGTTACCGGCGAGGTGTTCCCTGAGACTGTTCTTGCAGTTGAGGAGACAGCACAGATGATACTCTCACCTATATCCAATGCAGCTACAGGCGATTTTGCCGCTGTCATGGCAAAAGCATCGGTTGTATACAGAGACATAGATAAGGAATTTGCAGATAAATGCCTTGCCGCAGCTCAGAAGGCTTGGAAGTACCTGGCAGGACATGAGGGTGATTCGGGATTTGTTAATGTGGGCAGCATAGTTACTGGTTCATATTCGGATGGAAGAATGAATGATGAATATCTGTGGGCAGCCACAGAGCTTTATATAGCAACTGGTGATGAAAGTTATAGTGATTATGTGAAGAAAGCGGTGAAGACCAGTGTAAAGTATGGTCTTGGATGGGCAGACGTAGGTTATTATGCTATATATGATTACTGCATGAATGTCAAGGACTGTGACGATGAGAAGGCTATCCTCAAGGAGGGGGCAGATGACCTTGTCAAGAATTATGGCAAATGCGGATTCGGATCTGCAACAGGCGGAGAGTATGTATGGGGCAGCAATATGGCTGTGGCAAATGATGGAATGCTGCTGCTTATGGCTTCAAAGGTTCTTGGAGATGAATCATATGCTGACTGTGCGTCTGAGCAGCTGAACTATCTGCTCGGAAGAAATCCTGTAAGTTACTGTTATGTGACAGGTTTTGGCGCACAGACTCCTGAGCATCCACACCACAGACCATCTGAAGTGCTTGGAAAGGCAATGCCGGGAATGCTTGTCGGCGGAGCAAACGGCAGTCTGGAGGATCCATATGCCAAGGCTGTTCTTGCGGATACACCGGCAGAGCGCTGCTATGTGGACAATGCACAGAGCTATTCATGTAATGAAGTGACAATATACTGGAATTCACCGCTTGTATACCTTCTGGCAAACTCACGCTAATGCCGTAAGGAAAAAATTAAGAACATGTAACTATCAATAGAACATCATATTTGTTATAACTATTGAATAGTATTTAATGTACTCAAGTCAGAAACTCCGATATATGGCGTTTCTGACTTCTGTGTATTAAAAAGAGATGCCGGACATAAGAGGATGTAGGGTTGAGATAACTCACGAAAACCGATGAATATAGACTGATGAGTATATATCGATGAATATAGTAAGAAGACATAAGTTATGAGGGAACGGTATAATAATATGAATGTATATGTGGATAAGATAAAAAAACTCATGGAGAAAGAGATGGTCAGATATGTCATAGCCGGGGGATTGACCACGGCGGTCAATCTGGTGTCATTTTTTGTGCTCAGGCTTGTCACCGACCTGAGCCGGAGCGAAGCCAACGTTATAGCTATCATGCTGGCTATTTTATTTGCGTATTTTGCAAATGGATTCTATGTGTTTCAATCAGAGCACAGAAAAAACATAGGAGAGATCCTCAGAGAATTTGTATCCTTTGTTGGAATGCGTCTCTTTGCTATGATCGTGGAGGTTGTTGGAACCAATCTGCTCTGTGATTCATTCAGATATAATGAATTCGTTTCCAAGATAGTTGTACAGGTTGTTGTGCTTGTGATCAATTATATTTTCAGCAAATGTTTTGTATTCAAAAAGAACAAAAAATCGCTGAAGAGTATACTGTCGGATAACTATATTATGGTTATTTGTTTCCTCATTCCGGCAGTGTTTATGTTGGTTTTGTGGATCATAGCAGAGATAGGTCCTTTTGGCGGACATAGTCTTACCATGGTGGATAGTCTTCATCAGTATCTTCCGTTTTTCTCGGACTATCAGGATAAACTCAAAAACGAAGGAAGCCTTTTTTATACTTGGGATATTGGTATGGGAAGCAATCTGATCGATGTAATAGCCTACTACATGTCATGTCCTCTTAATTTTATTATGGTTGTATTTGACAGGGAGCATTTGTACATAGCGATGAGCCTGTTGATAAGTATCAAGATCGCATTGTCGGGACTTACTATGGCTAGTTACCTTGGATACAAGTGCAAGGACAAGAACAGTGTGTTCATAATTCCATTTGCAACAGCGTATGCTTTGAGTAATTATGTGATCGGGTATTCTTGGAATCTTATGTGGATGGATTGCATCCTCATACTGCCACTCGTCATGCAGGGCTTTGAGCAGATGATGGAGGATGGAAGCAACTATAAGCTTTATACGTTGAGCCTGTTTTATGGGCTTCTCTGTAACTATTATATATGCTTTATGATATGTGTGTTCCTTGTGATCCAGTTTATTCTTACCAATCATAAGAACATATATAAGGGCGCTGAGGACACCTTGAGATTTGCAGGGACATCGGTTTTGGCAGCGGCAATGTCTGCATTTTTGTTGATACCTGCATATATTGGAATCAATACGACGGCATCTGCCACCAGAAATTATCCAAAGTGGGAATGGTATGGAAGTATCTGGGATATGATAAAGCAGATGTTTGTATTGACAACGCCAATAAAAAGCCAGAGCTTTGACGGTGGAGTGAATCTGTATTGTGGAACATTCGCTATACTTCTCATAGGTGTATATATATTCAATACGAAGATAAAGTGGTATGAGAAATTAAAAAATGTCATATTGCTTGTATTTCTTATGATGAGTTTCAACAATATATTGTTAAACTATATCTGGCACGGATTCCATGATCAGTATGGAATACCTAACAGATTTTCATTCTTGTTTATATTTGTTCTTCTCACAATGGGATATGAGGCCGTGATCAAGACTGACCGTAAGCAGATCCCGGGCGTGTTGGCTGGTATTATTGCTGCATTTGGATTCCTCGTGTATGCAAAAAAGAATATCGATTTTGACAAGACGGTCATCATGCTCACATGGCTTCTTTTTGTCGCCTATTCTATCGTGATGCTGATACTGAGCATGATCAAGGGGCGCGGAAGGTTCGTTGTGTCTCTTGTGATGGCTATCGTGTGCCTGACTGAGGTTATATTCAGCGCGGCAAAGGGGTATGAGAGCAACGGAACGGTGTATATACCGGATTATTACGGTGGAGCAGCGGAACTTCAGTCGGCTATAGATTCGGTAAAACACGACAATTCGTCATACAGATCAGAGCTGGTTGCAACCAAAGTTGTGGATGAATCCACGTATTACAATATGCAAGGCGTAAGTCTGTTTGGTTCGACCGTATCCAGTGATCTGGTAAATGCCATGCATGGGCTGGGCTTTTATACAGGCGCAAATGAATTCCTTTTTGATGGAGCCAATCCTGTGTCGTGTGCTGTCCTTGGGATCAGAAATGTGTTCAGAAGACCAGACGAGTATATGTCGTATGACATGAACTATCTTGACACAGTGGGAGACGTGGACATATATCAGAACGAGCGCGCTCTTAAGCTTGGATTTATGGTGAATGAGGAACTCAAAGACTGGACCAGTGACGCGGGAAATATGTTCGAGAGCATCAATAATTTTGTCGAGAAATCTACAGGCGTGGCAGGAACATTCAGTCAGATATATCCGGAGATCACAGGGTCTAGCAATGATATAACGATAACACATGACAATCAGTACAGTGAATATTTTGCACTGTCTGATATAACTCCTGGTATAACAAGTTTCAGCCTTAGTTTTGATATAACAGAGGAACAGAACGATCTCTATATGATCGCCAACTGCAATGGCATTACAAAGCTGAGAACATACGTAGATGGACAGGAACAGAACTATGAGAGAATCCAGTATCAGACATATCATATTGGACATTTGTCAAAAGGGGCTCATGTTGAGATAGAGTACTGTTTCTCGGAAGGGGTTCCTGACAACACATCAGCCAGGTTGACATTGGCAACGATGAACAGCGCAGCTTTTGATGCGGCATATGATAGATGGTCAAAAGTTCAGTTAAAGACATCTGTGTTCGAGGATGGATATGTAAAAGGTCATATAGCTCCAAAGGAGGATGGGCTAATGTTTACATCTATACCTTATGATTCGGGCTGGACGGCATATGTCGATGGCAAAGAGGCGGATATACAGACTGTTGCCGGAGCATTCATAGCTCTTGATCTTAAAGCCGGGGCGCATACTATTGAATTCAAATATTTTCCTAGAGGGCTTCACGCGGGTATATTGCTCACTCTGGCTGGATGGCTTGTTTTTGCGTTTCTTATGAATATGAAATCAATAAAGGATAAGAAGAACAGCAAAAAAAAATCATGCAGAGAGGAGATTACAGTAGACGATACGGCAACAGAGAATGTGGAAAATCCCGACAATGAAGAGGCGTGTTCTGAGTCGGAGGATGATGATGCGAAAGATTCTGAAGATGAAAATGCCGATATCGAAGATTCAGATGAATACGTGTTTGAGGATGATACTACAAAACTTGAAGCGGCAATGAAGCTTGCGGAGCAGTTGTGCAGAAAATGATAAAGGTAAGAGAATATGCACATGCCACATAATGCAAATAGTCTATATTGTACAAAATGATGAATAAAATTTGTATATTTTTCAGCATAAAAAACGATGTGAACGTTGACCTTGTTTGCTATTTATAATATAATGTAACTATGTGATTACACATAGATATGTTTTATGTGTAGAAAAGCACTATATATAGAAAAATTTACAAGAACAGAGGTGCATTAATGGACAAGATTAAGGAAATTGGGATTAAACCGCTTGCGATTGCTGTGGCGGTTCTTGCTTTACTGGCAGGAGTGCTTGGCATAGCGAATGTTGGAGAGGGAGCTATCATTTGCGGTATTCTTGCAGCGGTGGCAGCGGTGCTGATCATGCTGGCCTTTGGAGGCGGCGGCATGGGATCATCGAACAAAAGTGACAAGTACAAAAAACTGTTCATGAATCTTCCGATTGGATTTGCGCAGGCAAGGATCATTAATGATCCGGTCAACGGAACTACTTATGAGATAGTCGATGCCAATGAGATATTTGGCGAGTACTTCAAATTGGACGTGTCGGACTACAAGGATAAGATCCTCAAGGAGAGTAAGATAGAGGTTCTTCAGGATATAAATGCCTGGTTCACAGCGTACAATAACTCGGGTACAAAAGAGGGAGACCTCATGGATGTTGAGATTACTATGGAGTCACTCCAGAAGGTGTTCAACACGGTTATGTATAAGTCTGAGGCTGATTACATCAATATGGTAGTAATTGATGTCACAAAGCAGAAGGAGACAGAGGAGAAACTCAGCAAGGCTATCGTGGATGCCAATGCTGCATATAAGACTCAGGCGGAATTCCTTGCAAACATGAGCCATGAGATAAGAACTCCTATCAATGGAATTCTCGGTATGCTTCAGCTTACACTTATGGCGGAAGACCTTCAGGCAGATTACAGGGATAACCTTGTAACAGCTAAGAACTGTGCAGATACACTGCTCAGACTTATCAATGATATCCTTGATATAAGCAAGCTTGAGGCAGGAAAGTACAAGATCAAGGAAGAGACATTTGACATCAGGACAGCCATTGAGGATACGGTTGCTGCACAGGTTCCTATTGCAACCAATAAGGGTTTGCAGCTCGATTGTTCATTTGGCAGCAATATTCCGAAGCTTGTCCGTGGTGATGGACAGAGGATTCAGCAGGTTCTCAATTGTCTCCTTTCGAATGCGATCAAGTTCACATCTCAAGGAAGTGTAAGGGTCAAGATCGCATCTATGGATGATGGTGAGAATAAGATCAAGATAAGAATGGCAGTTGCAGATACAGGTATCGGTATCTCCGAGGCGAATATGAGCAAGCTGTTCATAAGATTCAGCCAGGTTGATGCATCTGATACAAGAAAGTACGGCGGTTCGGGACTTGGACTCGTTATCACCAAGCAGATCGTAGAACTTATGGGTGGTAACATCACTGTACAGAGTAAGGAAGAAATTGGTTCTACATTCATAGTTGAGATACCACTCAAGGTTATCAAGGGTCCTGATGCAGCAGATGAGTTCCTTCAGGAGAAAGAGGAACCAGCGGTATTCTCCATCAATGCACACAGCAAGGCGAGAATTCTTGTCGCAGAGGATGAGCCGGTCAACCAGCAGGTTATCGGAAAGCTTCTCGGTATGGCAGGTTTCTCATACGATATAGCAGAGAATGGTCAGAAGGCGGTTGAACTTTTCAAGACAAAGATATATGACGCGGCACTGTTTGATGTACAGATGCCAGTTATGGATGGTATAGCAGCTACACAGGAGATCAGAGAGATAGAGCGTAAGGAGAAGAGGAAGAGACTTCCTATAATCGCGGTTACAGCCAGGGCAATGTTCGGGGACAAGGAGAGAATCCTGGAGAACCAGTTGGACGATTATATTGCAAAGCCTTATAATCTTAATGATGTTGTAGATACTCTCAATAAGTACATAGATGAGTAGATAAGAGCTTAATTTACAGATAAAATGAAAAAGAGATCGGGGATGATGATATAATTCGAAATTCCCGGTCTTTTTTTGGAAAAAGCTTATAGTACTATTTTAAATAAAAAACAATAAATGGAGGAATATATTGTATGTCAGATTTTTTTCAGGATGTATTTAACAAGACAAAGAAATTCGCAAACGATGCTGTGGATGAGACAAAGGATGCGGCGCAGAAAGCAAAGCTGAATAATAAGATCAGCAATGAGACACAGATGATAGAAAGAAATATGGTTGAATTGGGCAAGTATTTTTATGAGCAGGCAAAGGATAATCCGCCGCAGGAGCTGGCGCAATATTTTAATAATATACGAGTGCTGAAAGACAGTATAGAGATCAGCCGCAGTGAAATTAAATCTATAGATGAGTCCATGGCGGCCAGAAAAAATAGCAATACTCAGATGTAAACCGGCTAAAAATAAAAAAAGGGCAAAATCCAAAAAATTAAAAATGATGAAGAAATCCGTGTGTGAAATGACAGTAATATGTTATGGCTACACACGGATTTTTTGTTTAGGCATTGAATTTGCTGGGGTTGCGCAAGCGTGAAAAAAGTAAAGAAAATGCGCGGGTATGATAATACACTTTACAAAAAGTTAAAACTGGATTTTTGTAAAAATTTGTTTATAAATCAACCCCTTTACAAAGCTTGTGGGTGGGTGTAATGTGTGACTTACCACTTGAGGAAAGGAGGTCAGGAACAGATTATTTTTTTAATACCATTGATAGCCACGGTCAGTCTGGCGGTTATATCAGACTTTAGGAATTGGAGGATCCCCAATAATCTGATTGCTTTTGGACTGATACAGGGATTTACAATGTCGGCGCTGATGCGGGGGATTCCGCAAGGACTTGTCTGCAGTGTGAAGGGCTGTGTATTACCGGTGGCAATCTTATATGTATTATTTCTAATCAAAGCTCTGGGAGCTGGGGACATCAAGCTACTGGCGGTTGCCGGGTCGTTTGTTGGATCAGATATAGGCAGAGTGATTAGTTACTCCTTTTTGGCCGGGGGAGTAATATCTATTATTTATCTTTTAAAAGAGTTTATTTTATCAATTACGAATCGTAAGAAAATTTCAAATGAAATAGTTGGACGTTCAAAGGCAACTAAGAGATGTGTGCATTTCTCTGCCGCGATATTTGGCGGGATAATGTATTACGCAGTGACCTTGCCGGGATAGTTGTGATGATGGCATATGTAGGAGCTTTAAGGGGGTGAGACGATAGGACAATACAAAGTAGGTATATATGATGCTGACAGGGCATATATGATAAATCTCATGAACCATATTAACTCGGATAGGGATAATCCTTTTTTGTCGCTGGCATTTTCCGGATCGGATGAACTGATGGCGTATCTGAGTAACAGTAGTCTGGATGTGCTTTTGGTTGATGAGAAAATATATGTTGATATATGGCAAGAAATCAGAGAACAGAGAGTACTGATATTAACAAGAGAAAGAACAGAGGAGAATATAGACAGATGTGGTGAGACTCCGGGAATCCTGTTCAAGTATTCCAAAGTCAGTGACATTGTGCAGATGCTGATGAGGTATATGAATGTGGATATTCCGGAGAGAAGCCGGCAGTTATTCAGATCATATGGGGTTATATCGCCGATCGGCAGATGCGGCAAGACAAACCTTGCTATAAATATCTGCATGGATGATGAAGTCCGGGGTGGACTGTATATAGGCTTGGAGGATTTTAGCTCATTTAATGACAGTGAGGATGTGATATCAAACGTCATATATCTTATAAAGGAGAGATCGTCGGGGTTTATAGAATATGTTGGTAACCACGTTGTAAAGTTGGATGACTATAGTGTACTGGGGTATATGCAGTCGTATTTGGAGGCATTGGAACTTACAGGCAAAGATGTAGAGTGGATGGTTGAGCAGCTTAAGGAGTGGGGGATGTATACAACAGTTGTACTTGATATAGGACAGGCGGTGCTGAAGGATCTCTCAGTGCTTTCTGCTCTGGATGTGATAGTTGTTCCGGAACTCTCGGATGAACAGTCACAGGAAAAGATCAAAACATTTGAGAGAGTACTTGAGATGGCAGAGCTTGGCAAGGTGGCAAAAAGAATGAAAAAAGTCAAAGTTCCTAATTCTGCGCCTGGCAGTCCTGAGATGATCAGATTTATAGAAAGTCAGGTGTTTGACAAATGATAGATGGCGATGAGTATAACAAAATACGATCAAAAGTTATGCAGAGTATAGATCTTTCAGGAAATATAGAAGATATGCAGGTGCGGGAAGCTATCGACAGAAGTATTCTGGAGTATTCAAACGAAGGTATTCTGAGTGTGAAAGACAAGCTGGCAATAAAGCATGATCTGTTCAACAGCCTCAGACGACTGGATGTGTTGTCGGAGATGCTTGATGACGACGATATAACGGAGATCATGATAAATGGAGCGGATAATATATTTATTGAACGAGATGGTCGATTATGCCGTTACGACAAAGCGTTTGAGAGTGAGGACAGATTGAACTCGGTTATACAGCATATAGTTGCCGGCTGCAACAGGATCGTAAATGAAGCGTCACCGATAGTTGATGCCAGACTGGGGGATGGTTCCAGAGTGAATGTGGTGATATCGCCGATAAGTCTGGGTGGAAGTGTTATGACAATAAGAAAATTCCCAAAAGAGGGAATGACTATGGGAAGACTGCTTGAACTGGGGGCAATAACGCCAGAGGTTGGAGAGTTCCTGAGAAAACTGGTCGTGTCAGGATACAACATGATCGTATCTGGGGGAACCGGTGCAGGTAAGACAACGTTTTTGAATGCATTGTCAGGATACATACCAAGCGATGAAAGGATTGTGACGATCGAGGATTCTGCGGAACTTCAGCTTACCGGAATAGAGAATCTGGTTAGGCTTGAGGCCAGGGATGCCAATGTGGAAGGGGAAAATGCGGTGAGCATAAGGGATCTTATCAAGGCAAGTTTGAGAATGAGACCATCACGTATCATTGTGGGGGAAGTCAGAGATGCGGCGGCAATTGATATGCTTCAGGCCATGAATACAGGCCATGACGGATCATTATCCACGGGCCATGCAAATTCCAGCAAGGACATGCTCACAAGACTTGAGTCGATGGTGCTTATGGGAGCCGATATGCCGATATTGGCCATAAGGCAGCAGATAGCGTCTGCTGTTGACATAGTGATACAGCTTGGCAGGCTGCGTGATAAGTCCAGACGCTGTCTGGAGATAAGCGAGGTTATGGGACTGGAGGGAGGTGAATTTGTGATAAACAAACTATATGAGTTTCGAGAAAATGGAATTAAGGCTGGCAGAGTAACCGGGACCCTTGAGAAGATAAATGATCTGCACAACACAACAAAACTGGTATCTGCAGGATTTATAGATGTGATTCATGATCATGAAAAAACAGGGGGTGAATAAGTGTGGATTATAAAAGTTACAGGCTCAAGCCAAGGGAAAAAATTGGGGTGACGATTATATATCTGGCTGTGTTGATGGCGGTATCATATCTCTTTTTCAATAACGTGTTTATCTCAGCCGTAGGTTTGCCGTGGGTGATTGTCGTGTTTAGAAAGTGCGCAGATAGAAAGTGTAAAAAGATGCAGAAGAGACTTAATGAGGAATTTAAGAATATGCTGCTTGCGTTATCTGCAAATATGGCTGCCGGCTATTCTATGGAAAAAGCATTTATACCAGTATATCAGGAGATGAAGGGAATATATCAGGGTAGATCTTATATACAGGCAGAATTGAAAATAATCATATCGGGACTTGAGATGAGCACAGATATAAGCAAGTTGTTGAATGATTTCGCTGAGAGATCGGGATTGGACGACATTAAAGAGTTTGCGAGGGTCTCTGCAGTGGCGGGGCGTTCGGGCGGTAATTTTATAAAGATGATGAAGAAGATGGTACAGACAATAGAAGGAAGGCTGGAGGTGGAGGATGAAATAGACACCATGATAACTTCAAAGAGGATGGAATATAACATAATGTCGGCTATGCCATTCGCGATCATTCTATATATGAGAATATGTAATCCTGGGTATATGGATGCATTGTATGGAAATATTCTAGGGGCAGCAGCTATGTCCATATGTCTGGTAATCATAATACTTGCGATTGCGTGGGGGCAAAAGATAACAAATATTCAGATATAAGGCGGTGCAGTGGTGTTAAAAAAAATATCGAGAAGTATTTATGAAATTCTGGGGAAATGGTTTGATATGGACAAGAACATCCAGAAGATAAAGCGCATATATACATGCACTGACTCTGAGGCAAGAGACAGATGCAGAAGAATGTATGAGGAGAAAATAAAGCTAATACTTATAATTTTAAGTTCAACTGTACTTCTTGCGGTTCTGCTATGCGTGAAGTCTGCAGTGGAATCGCATGCAGTGGTTCTGAACAGACCGGGATATGGGGAAGACTCTGTCACTAAAATATTGAGAACAGAGGTGGATGGGAAAAGCGAGGATTTTGGCATAGAGGTTGTCCCTGTGGAATACGAGAAATCAGAGCTAAAACAGATATTTCAACGTGGATTTGAAGAGATTGAACAGGTGTATCTTGGAGAAAATGGTTCCGCAGATGTTATACAGGAAGATTTAGTACTGCCTGAGAGACTTGATGATGTAGGGCTCGATGTAACATGGATGAGCAGTAATCAATCCGTGATAGATTCGTCTGGAAAACTGGTCAAATCCGATGATGGGAATACTGAGCTGGTTGAACTGACGGCTACATTGTCATATGGAGAAGAAAGCGCAGAGCGGAGGTACGAGATACGTGTGGTTGGAAGGAAGCTTGGCGCAGGAGAGAAGGCAGAGAAGATCATATCGGAGTATGCGAGAAAAATCCAGACGGAAGATAAATCCTGCAGTCAGATAGAATTGCCTTCTGACATAGAAGGATACAAAGTTGAGGAGCCTTCGACTGGGAGTGGCGGAGTTGCTGTGATATTTCTGGGATTGGTGGCTGCTGCAAGCATATGGATGGGGATGAGAAGCAAAATCACCAAAATGGAAAAAGATCGCAGACAACAGTTGATGATGGATTATCCTGAGATGATCGACAAGATGATTCTCTATCTTGGGGCCGGGGTGACGGTGAGAGGCGCATTTGCCAGGATGATGCAGGGTAATGAAGAAAGCAATCTGGTAAGGGAACTCAGATATACGCTCAATGAGATACAGTCGGGTGTTCCAGAGGGGGAGGCATATTACAATATGGGACATCGAATCAACCTCCCTGTATATATGAAGCTTATGTCCATGCTGTCACAGAACGTTAATAAGGGAACAAAAGACATATTGATAATGATGGCGGGCGAGGAGGAAGCTGCTATGCAGACCAGAAAGGAGATTGCCAGAAAAAAAGGAGAAGAGGCTGGAACAAAGCTGCTTTTTCCGATGATGCTTCTTCTGGGGATAGTAATGGTGATAGTGGTGCTCCCTGCGGTAATGAGCTTTTAGAAATTCGATAAAATTATTAAAAATAAAGGAGAAAATGCTTATGAAGAATTGGAATGAATTTATGGAAGAAGAGTCAGGAATGGGAGTTGTAGAGATAATACTTATAATGGTGGTTCTTATTGCCATGTGCATAATTTTTAAAAATCAGATAACTTCTCTGGTGAACAATATCTGGAGCTCTATAAACAAAAGTGCTAAGAAAATTTACTGATGTAAGGGCGGATGATCAAAGGCAGGGTGAAAAATATGGGAAATAAGGGACAGGTTACAGTATTTCTGTGTCTTGTGCTTATGTCGTTGCTTCTGCTTGGAATTACAACGCTGGAGATGGTGAGGGTTCGCATGGGTAGCGCCAAGGCTGCGGAAGCAGCCGATGGTGCCGCCTGCGAGATACAGGCGGCATATAACCGGGAGTTATTTGATGAGTATCATTTGCTGGCTGTTGACAGAACATTTGCAGGGCAGGGGGAAGGAAAGATGGAAGAGATGGCAGAGGACTACATCGAATACACGCTGGATGGCAGTGGCGATGATGACATGGTATTGAATGGTGTGGAGCTTGTGCAGTGCAAAGGGCTTTTAGAGAATGACTGTGAGAACATGAAAAAACAGATAACAGAATATATGAAAATCTATATTGAAACTGAGGGGATCAAAGATCTTCTTGAGATGATCACAACCGAGAAAAAAGCAGGAACATCAACCGGAGCTGCAATAGATAAAGGTCAGGAGGATGAAAGCTCCAGTCACAGCGTTTGGGTTGGAAATGATCCCAGAGATGTATTGAAGAATATGTCCAAGGGTGGGGTGTTGAAACTTGTTACCCCTGCCGGAGACGTGCCATCTGACACCTCATATGATATGGAACCATTATCAGGCAAGAATGGCTGCGATGATGGTGAACAGTGGGAAGACATAGAATTTGATGATATAGATGCGTTTAGAAAACAGGTAGGAACGTGGGAAGAAAGCGATGAGACTGGTATCACGGATGATTTTTATGGAATCTGTTATGCTTTGGAGACATTTAACACATATGTATCCCCAAAGGCAGACAGATCGGCCGAGTGTGAAGTGGAGTATATGATAGCCGGTGAAGATAATGACAAAGATAATCTGAAAAGTGTGGTGAATAGGATTATATTGCACAGACTGCCGTTAAATATGGGATATCTTCTGACTGACACAGCGAAGATGGCATCCGTTGAATCTATTGCATTTGTGTTATCCCTTATACCGGGGGTTACATACTCCGCAGTAAAATATCTTATTGCCGGTTGCTGGGCATATGTTGAGACTTTGGCGGATATAAGATGTATGCTTTGCGGAAATGACGTGAAATTCATAAAATCAGCAGATACCTGGAAGACAGATATAGACAATCTGGGAGATCTGCTCACCATGCAGAATGTGAATTATGAAGGTGCTGATGCTATTGGATATAAGGGTTATCTGGCTATTTTGCTAGCGGAAAAAAGAAAAGACATGTATTACAGAATGGCGGATATGATACAGCTGAATTTGTCGAAGGATAATGAATTGTTTGAGATAAAAAATATGATATACGGCTTCTCAATTGATGTGGATATTATTCAGAAGAAAAAGTACGCATCGTTTATTGAGAGCTTTCCGGGAGTGGGGGAGCTGGATGAAGGATATTATCGACATAGTTTCAGAATATCAAAAAAGTATTAGAAAGAATTGCAGATTAAAATAGGTGAACTGTACCAGGTTCAGGAAGGGGGTGTTATATGTTCTCTTGTTACAATGACCTACGAGATCCAGATAATCCAAATAGACATATAGAGAAAAAACCAAATGTTAATCGTTTATTTTTTCATTTTAAAAACTTTAAAAATTTTATAAAAGATAAATCGCCTCTCCAAGCGCATATCAGGAAAGGATATCGTATGAAAAAGGTGGGCAGGAGAATATATAAGACCGCTCTTTCTGGACAGGGCAGTGCCAGCTTGGAGGCTGCAATAGTGATACCGATATTTTTGTTTGCTATGTTGGGGATAATGAGCGCTGCAGGAGCTGTCCATGTCAGGAGTGTTGTGTATGAGGCGTTACATGAAACAGTACTATACATAGCAGAATACAGTTACCTGAGTGAGCAGATAGAAAAAGGCGCGGATGCCGGGGGTGAAGCAGCCATTATTAAAGATGGACTGTCGGTGGCAGCTGCGAGCATGAAACTGGACAGCTATATTGATGACAAGGAATTGGTCAGCAGATATGTGGATGGCGGTGTTGCGGGATTAAGGATAACACAGGCGGAACTAAAAAACGATGATTGCGTATATATAAAACTTACATATGACATTTGTATAGAGGTGCCCTTAGTTGGAAGAGTAAAGATTCCGTGCGAGGAACGTATACGGCAAAGGGCTTATCTGGGATATGACAAAGAAAATGATGCTGATTCAGATGGGACATATGTGTATGTGGCAGAAAATGGGTCGGTTTATCACAATTCAAGAAGCTGTTTTCATATAAAATTGTCCATCAGACAGGTTGCTCCCTCAGAGGCTGAGGAGGAAAAGAAAGGGCTGTCTCAGTGCAGTCTGTGTGCGAGGTATAAGGGACGCGGTACCATGTACGTGACAAAGAGCGGTGATAAATATCATTATTCGCTCGAATGTCCGGGGTTAAAACGTACTGTATACAGAGTAAAGAAAGATGAAGCAGGGGTGACGAATCCGTGCGCGGATTGTAGTAAATAGATGACAGTAAACAGATGATAGTAAACAGATGATAGGAAGATGACAAATAAACAATGTAAAGATGAAGGGGAGGTATCCAAAGTGGACGACAAAGGATCAGTTATTGTTGAAATGTGTCTTGTTATGCCTATTTTGATTGGCGTTGTATTTGTGGTTATTAATTTGTTTGTGGCTGTGATGAACTATTCGATTGCCACAGGTGAGGCGTATACGGTGCTGTATAACAGAGAAGAGTATATATTGCTTGGAGATTCGGATTATTCGGACACGGCTGAAAAAGTTATGGAAGAAAATGTCCGAGATAACACAGTATTCACAGAAGATGTGGAGGCTGCAACATTGATGGTGGATGAAGGACTGGTGGAACATGGAGCTGCGGCAGACCCAGTGCTTGGAATCTGTGAGAATAGGATAAGTTATTCAGAAAAATATCCGGGAATAGATATTTTGATAAATGAAAACAGCAGAAAAAAGGATGTGGCTGCAAAGAGAGAGATAAGAAATACATCTAATAATCTGAGGAGGTGGCAGATGTATGGTGAAGTATTGTCAGAATGAAGGTGTGAATTCATTCTTTGTGATTGGTGTGGATATGACGAAGGTAAATTCTTATGAAATTGATATGTTGTACAATAACTTTGTGGAGGGAATAATACAGCCTGAATTCAGATCAATAGATGGGGAAATGCTTTTGTATAATAAAATAAATGGACTTATGAATCTGAAGGAATATATGTTGGCAAATATGTTGACGGCTGCCCAGGTTGTGATGATTATGAAATCCGTATGCGATGTTGTTGTAGAGGCGGAGGAATATATGCTGAATCCTGATGAACTTCTGATTAAGTCAGATTATATATTCTGCAGCATTGGGGTTGAACAGGTAAGATTTGTATATGCGCCGGGAAACGCTAACAATGTAAAAAAGCAAATCAGACATCTGATAGAGGAGATTATAAAGAAAATAGATCATAGGAATTCTAGACTGGTAGATTTTATGTATAAGGCGTACGAACTGGTGCTGGTGGATAATTTTGATATAGAGTTATTGAGAAAGTATGTGTTTGATATACAGGCAGCGAGCACTGGTTACGAATACGACAATGATAACGAAGCATATGGTTTTACCGGGGAGAAGAGAGATCATGAGAATGGCTGCAATTATAATGGATACAATGAGAATGGATATACTGAGAATAGATATTATGAGCAAAAGGTAATGGAAAACGAAGCTTTAAAAGATATGCTGTTCGGCGAGAGAGATTCAGCTCGTAAAATAAAAAGAAATCACTGCAGAGAAGCTAAAATGGAAAGAGAAAGGGATGATCTTGAACATTTGAACAGCACGACAAAAGATAACGGCAGCCCACAGAAAAAAACTGACAGAACCAAGATCCTCAAATTGCTTTTGGCTGTAACGATATTGGCGGGACTGGGAATGATGATATTTCAGATGGCAGAGAACGGCGGCGTAGTTGATGTCCGGCTGCTTATGATGACTGTCGCGGTGGCTGCGGTGGAGATGTTCTTGTATCTGGAATATAAGCGAAAAAACATAACAGATACATCAAAGGTGTGTATTGCGGAGAACTTTTGGGAGAATGTGGCAAGCGAAACGGCAGCAGAGAGGACTGCTCCGCATGAAAGAGAGATTCTGCCATGCGAAGTGAAAACACAGATAAATGGCACAAATGTGCTGAAAAATATAGAAAATGCTACGACATTGTTGGTTGGGGAAGAAGCTGACGAAAGTGATCCGGAGTTGCTTGTCAGATTGGTTGGAAATGAAAGCGAAGAGAAATATGAGGTAAGATTGTCAAAAAAAGAGGTCGTGATTGGCAGGGACAGCTTCTCTGATGTCGTGTTGAATGACAGGAACATTAGCAGAAAACATGCTGTATTAAGTGAAAAGAAAGGCAGGACGTATATAAAGGATCTGGGATCTACTAATGGAACTTTTGTCAATGAGATTCGTTTGTGCAGGGATAAATGCTGGCCACTTACGGATGGCGACATGCTCAGAATAGGAGATCGGGATTACACTATTCAAATATCACTTATCTGATTGATATAAAATGTAAATTCAGATATAATAGTCTGTGTGTGTTTCAGAATTGATATATTTAAAATATAGTGATTCTGAGATGGATTACATTTTACTATAAAGGTAGGTAGTAGCATGTCGTATGTAGCTTTATATAGAAAATGGAGACCTGATACTTTTGACGAGGTGAAGGGGCAGGATCATATAGTTACCACTCTTAGAAACCAGATTAAGAATGATAGACTTGGTCATGCCTTTTTGTTTTGTGGAACGAGAGGTACAGGTAAGACTTCTATTGCAAAGATATTTGCTAAAGCTTGTAATTGCGAGCATCCGGTTGATGGAAGTCCATGTAACGAATGTGCGAGCTGCCGCGCGATAGCAGATGGTTCTTCATTGAATGTTATAGAGATAGATGCGGCATCCAACAATGGCGTTGACAACATAAGACAGATCAGGGAGGAAGTTGCCTATCCGCCTACAGAGGGAAAATATAAGGTTTATATTATAGACGAGGTTCATATGCTTTCTCCGGGAGCGTTTAATGCATTGCTGAAGACTCTTGAGGAACCACCGTCATATGTTATATTTATTCTGGCTACGACGGAGTCTCACAAGATACCAATCACGATATCTTCAAGATGTCAGAAGTATGATTTCCGAAGAATCCCTGTGGATGTAATATCAGACAGACTGGCTGACCTTATGGAGAGAGAGGGGCTTGACGCTGATAGGAAGGCTATAGATTATATAGCTAAATCCGGGGATGGCTCTATGCGAGACGCATTGTCAATTTTGGATCAGTGTGTGGCGTTTAATCTGGGACAGAAACTGACATATGATAAAGTCCTTGAAACTATAGGGGCTGTAGACATAGATACATTTGCCAGATTGCTTGACTGTGTGCTTGGACAGGACGTGGAGGGCACAATTGATATTGTTGATGAGATTGTGTGGCAGGGTCGTGAACTTGGAAGATTTGTGAGTGAATTCACGTGGTTTCTTCGAAATATACTTGTGGTCAAGTTGTCTCAGACAGAGGGCGACAGACTTGATATGACCAAGGAGAATCTTCAACGTATCAGAGATATTGCATCTGTTATGGAGGAGAGTACAATTATACGGTATATTAATGTATTTTCCGATGCATCGGCAAGTATAAAGTATTCAACACAGAAGAGGATCGTATTGGAGATGGCGGTCATCAAACTGTGCAGACCACAGATGGAGACGGATGTCACCAGTGTATTAGAGAGAGTTAGATCTCTTGAGAAGAAGCTGGATGATCTTCAGGCGAATGGTATTCAGGTTCAGACAGTTCAGCAGACATCTGGATCAGCAGATCAGCAGTCTGATCAAAAAGTGGATTCTGAAGGGATAAAGGCTTTTCAGGAAAAGCTTGCAAGAGAACTTCCGGCAGCAGAACTGGCAGATCTTCAGAGAGCTGCAGATAGCTGGAATGAGATGCTGGGCAAGTTATCGAGTCCGGCCAGAAGATATCTGGAAAGAAATGACGATGATCCTGGAAACAGAGCAAAGCTTATACTGTCGGATGATCACAAAAAACTGGTGCTTATGATCCCTCTTACAGATGATGAACTTCCAAAGCTTTATTTCGAGAAAGCAGAGAATGTAGCACATGTAAAGAGTGTGATAGAGGATTATCTGGGCAAGAGTGTGGAATTTGAGATAATATGCACCAGAAATTCCCACAATGATAATACAAAGATGGAACAGGAAAATATCCTGAACATGATTAATTATAATGTAGAAAGAAAACAAGAATAACATTTCATGAGGAGGACCCGCCGAAAGGCGGGAGATTCCTTATGAAGTACGCATGCGCCGCGCGAAAGCGCTTTTCATGCGCATGCTCAATAACATTTCATAAGGAGGAATTAAAAATGGCTAAGAGAGGTGGTTTTCCAGGAGGTATGATGCCTGGAAATATGAACAATCTTATGAAGCAGGCACAGAAGATGCAGAAGCAGATGGAAGAGACCACCAAAGCACTCGAAGAAAAAGAATATGAGGCAACTGCCGGCGGTGGTGTTGTC
>OLRH01000377.1_pt1 | contig 22252 bp, 18 predicted proteins | sample 1672321 | NCBI WGS metagenome assembly OLRH01 (sample SAMEA3136671, study PRJEB25190) | human gut metagenome | reverse complement strand
CCGAGAGGCAAACCGGAGGCTTTTTTCATCGAAATCAACACTTTTCATTTTCAGATGGTTGGCGTTGAGTTTGATGATACGATCGGCGGCGTGGATGTAAAGCATGGATGTCTTGACAGAAAGCTTCTGATCACAGCCATCGGAGCTCATATAATCCGTATGATCCCACCACTTATCGTGAACGAAGAGCAGTGTGATAAGGCTGTTGAGATCATCACAGATGCAGTGGCAGAATTAAGTAAATAGGGGAAATGCGAAGCCCCTGGAAGGAGCGATGTAGATGAAACATTTTGTTGTGACCGTTGGATGCGAATACGGCAGCGGTGGAATAGAGATTGGCAAGATGGTAGCGAAATCTCTAGGAGTTGAGTATTACGACAGAGATCTGATAGATAAGGTCGTTGAGGAGATTGGCGTTGACAGAGATCTTGTCAAGAAGGCGGATCAGGGCGAGACAGTCAAGTATGAATTTGATACAAGCTTTGGCCCGAGATATGCAAACCTTACAAACAGGGTTATTTATAAGCAGTTTGAGGTTATCAATAAATTTGCAGAGAAATCTTCCTGTATCATCATAGGACGGTGCAGTAATTATATACTCAAGGACAGAGACGACTGTCTGAATGTATTCATATATGCACCTACAGAGAAGAGAATACAGTATGTCATGGAGAAGAAGGGTCTTGATCATGACAAGGCGGCTGAACTTGTCAAGTACAACGATGGAATGCTCAGTTCCAGATATAACTACATGACAGGTGGAGATATGAGAGACTGCAGCATGCGAGACATGATGATAGATTCCAGTGTACTTGGCCTTGAGAAAACTGCAAAGTACATACTTCAGATGATAGATCTGAGATTTGAGGATTAAGCAAAAAAGAAATTGTGAATTAAGAGATATATGCAATTCCAACTACATCGCGAATATAGAAAATGACAATGGCGTCAGATGAACACGGAAAGTGTGATTTCTGACGCCATTTTTTTAACATTTTAACAAACTGTGGATGGTGTGCTTGGATGTATTAGAAAGGATGATATTATGGCAGGAAAAAAATCAGAATTTGATAAAGTATTTTCTGCCTGGGACATACTGGTGATAGCCTTTGGAGCCATGATCGGCTGGGGCTGGGTAGTATCCTCAGGCGACTGGATCACGCGAGGTGGCGTAATAGGAGCGGCCATCGGATTTGCACTTGGCGGTGTGATGGTATTCTTCGTTGGACTCACATATGCAGAGCTTACAGCAGCCATGCCTCAGTGCGGCGGCGAGCATGTGTTCAGCTATAAGGCTATGGGACCGATAGGTTCTTACATATGTACATGGGCTATCGTACTTGGATATGTCAGTGTTGTATGTTTCGAGGCGTGTGCACTTCCAACCATCATCACTTATATATATCCAAAGTTCCTTCAGGGTTACTTATATACTGTGGCAGGATTTGATATCTACGCATCATGGCTTGCGGTTGCAATAATAGTTGCGATATTTATAACATATATCAATATCAAGGGCGCGAAGACAGCAGCACTTCTGCAGACCATACTTACAGTTGTAATCGGTGGTGTTGGTATTCTTCTCATAGTTGCATCAGTTGTGACAGGAGATGCTTCAAACCTTGACGGACAGATGTTCAACGGAGACTCCACAGGGGAGGTATTTAAGACTATCCTCAGAGTTGCTGTTACCACACCATTCTTCTTCATTGGATTCGACGTAATCCCACAGGCTGCAGAGGAGATCAATGTACCTCTCAAGAAGATCGGTAAGATCATGATACTCTCAATTGTTCTTGCGGTTGCATTCTATGCACTTATCATCATAGGTGTAGGTTATGTCATGAATTCATCTGAGGTAGCTGCATCCATGGATGGATCAGGTCTTGTTACAGCGGATGCCATGGCAAAGGCGTTCAACAGCAGTATTATGTCAAAGGTTCTTATTGTAGGAGGCATGTGCGGTATCGTTACTAGCTGGAACTCATTCCTCATCGGAGGAAGCCGTGCAATGTACTCAATGGCAGAGTCATACATGATCCCGAAGACATTTGCAAAGCTTCACAAGAAGCACAAGACACCTGTAAATGCACTTTACCTCATCGGTTTCCTCTCAGTTCTCGCACCCCTTGCAGGCCGTAAGATGCTGGTATGGATAGTTGACGCAGGTAACTTTGGATGCTGTCTTGCATATTGCATGGTATCCCTTTCATTCCTGATACTCAGGAAGAAGGCACCGGATATGAAGAGACCATATAAGGTTAAGCATTATAAGATCGTTGGTGTGCTGGCAGTTCTCATGTCTGGTTTTATGGTTGTGATGTACATAGTTCCAAATTCAGGAAGTGCACTCGTATGGCAGGAATGGGCTATGGCAGGTGGCTGGTCACTTCTCGGTGTGGTATTCTTCATAATATGTAAGCTTAAATATAAAGAAAAATTCGCTTCACATGTCGATGTCCTCATTGATGATGAGATCGTAGATGAGGAAGAGAACAGAGAGGAAGAGGTCAAGGCTGCTATAGAGCTTGTTATGGCTGAGGAGGATGAGACAAAATTTGTTCAGCCTATTGCCTTCAACTACAATCTTCCTGTAAATATTGCATTTGGTACCGGAAAGGTTGCTCAGACCGGTGAACTCACTAAGCCGTATGGTAAGAAAGCGCTCATCGTCACAGGCCGCAGCAGCGCAAAGAAGTCTGGTCTGTACGACAAGGTAAATGACAGTCTGAAAGCAGCAGGGCTTGAGACTGCACTGTTTGATAAGGTTGCACAGAATCCGCTCACTACAACAGCTATGGAAGGTGCAGAATTTGCCAAGGCAAATGGCTGTGATGTGGTCGTTGCCATAGGTGGTGGAAGCATCATGGATTGTGCAAAGGCTATAGCGTTCCTGGCACTCAATGATGGGGATGTCAACGATTATATATTCGGCAGAAAGACTGGTGATACAGCACTTCCGCTAGTACTTATTCCTACAACCTGCGGAACAGGTTCAGAGGGAAATGGATTTGCGGTTCTCACAAATCCGGAAAATGGCGACAAGAAGTCACTCAGATGCAATGCCATCGTGGCAAAGGTATCCATCGTGGATCCGGACTGCATGAAGACTATGCCAAAGCATGTGCTTGCAGCGGTTGGATTCGATGCACTGTGCCACTGCATGGAGGCATACACATCAAAGATCTCGCAGCCATTTACAGATGCGCTTGCACTATATGCGATCGATCTTATTGCCCACAATCTTGTGGATGTATATAAGGGCAGAGAAACCCAGGAGAGCTGGGAGAAGATAACACTGGCCAGCACCATAGGTGGTATGGTCATCAACACAGCCGGAGTTACACTGGCTCACGGAATGGAGCATCCGGCCAGCGGACTTAAGGATATAGTTCACGGCAAGGGACTTGCAGCTCTGACACCTGTTATCATCGAGGCATCCTACAAGGGAGATCACTTCAAGTTTGCGAAGATCGCCAGAATATTTGGCGGTATCACGGCGGATGATCTGGCACCGAAGATAAGGACTCTTCTGAAGAATCTTGATCTTGATGTCAAGCTTTCAGACCTTGGAATTGAGGAGAAGGATATTCCTTGGATGGCTGAGAACTGCATGAAGGTTTCAGCAGCCAGTATAGCAAACAACCCTGTGGTATTCACACAGGAGGAGATCGCTGAGATATATAAGAAGGCGATGTAGAGTATAGATAACATTTTATAAAAAACGCTGTTTCTGGGGACAGGTACCTCCGTCCCCAGAAACAGCGTTTTTGACGTGAAAACGGGACATGAGCCAAAAGGGGACAGGTACCTCCGTCCCCATTCTATACTCATTTCAAAAAATATTTCACAAAATCTCAGTAGATCAGACATCTGTATGCGTTAAACAGACAACGCTGCATACAGTTATTAGAAAAAACATAGAAAAGTGTATAAAGAGCTTCAATTTATATACATTTGCTAAAAAAAGTTGTATAATTTCACCATAGTTATTTGATTTTAAATTACGTTTTTTAAGAGAGGAGAGACAAGTATGAGAAAAAATTCAACAAGAATGCTGGCACTTGCGTTGTCAGTGGTTACGGCAGTTAGCAGTCTCACCGGATTTGGCGGTGATGTCAAGGCTCATGCTGCGGAGAATCCATCGGCGGTTGTGGCTGAGGTGGACGAGGACGAGGTGGCAACAGCTACGGATGCGGATGGATTTAGCGCAAAGGTATTGTACACATCGGCGGATTATTACGGAGGTTCGATAAGACCTGGTGTAGAAATTGAAAATGAAAAGGGTGAGAAGCTGGAGGAAGGCACGGATTATACACTCTCATACCAAGATAATGTTCTGCCGGGAACTGCAAAGGTAATTATCACATATAAAGGTGATTATAAAGGAAGCTGTGAAAAAACATTTACCATAAAGCAAGCGTCCATTGATTCATTTAAGGCCACAAGTATCTCACAGACATCTATAGATTTTACTTGGAAAGACCCGGATATAACCATGAGTAGATATGTTGTTATGCAGCTTAAGAATGGCAAATGGCAGGCTGTATATACGTGTGATAGTGAATTAGAATTAGAGGTAGATAAGCTTATTCAGAATACAGCATATAGATTTTATGTAAAGGGACAGAGGAAATTAAAGTCTGGAAAATATGTAGACGTGGCAAAGTCATCAGCAATTACGGTCCGGACAAAGCCGTACAGTTATCTGTATACAGAGGTAAAGCTGAGTAAGACATCATTTGTATACGATGGAACTGCAAAGACTCCTTCGTTCAAGGTTGTAGGACCAATAGGGGATAAGAATGCTGTATTGGATTCGAAAACGGAGTATACGTATAAATTTGAGAACAATATTTATCCTGGAACTGCAACATTAAAAGTTACATTTGGCAATAAATTTACAGGTTCAAGAACTGAGAAGTTTAAGATAACTCCCGCAAAGATAACAGGAATAAAGAGTAGTCATACAGCGAACAGCGTCACGATCAAATGCCCTGCAGTGAAAGGAGCAACAGAGTATCGGGTATATAAATATACTGATAAACCAACGCTTCTTGCAAAAAGCAATACCACAACCATAAATGTTAAAAAGCTTAAGCAGAATACAGAATATACATTTCAGATCAGGGCTTACACAGTTAAGAACGGGAAGAGTATAATGCTGGCTGAGTCAGAAGGCTATGAGACATATACAGATCCTGAGAAAGTCACCGGTACAGTGGCTGGAGTGTTCGACAAGAAGGATAAAAATCTTGTGGTTGATTCTAGTGGTAAAGATTGGGTGTGTATTGGTTGGACTCCGGTTGCCGGTGCGGATGGATATTATATTTACAGATATGATACAAAAAGCAAAAAATGGGTAAAGTGTTCAGACACACAAGGCAGTTCGATTGTGCCTGTTAAAGGTGATCGAAAAAAGATATACTGGGATATATCTGGATTAAAGAGTGGCACGGGCTATTGTTTTAAAGTTGCGGCATATAAAACACGCTGGCTGACGTTAAAGAAAAGCGTGACTCTTGTTGGAGCCAAGTCTGATACTATAAAAGCTGCTACGCTGCTTGCTCCGGTGTATGGCTACGATGAATGTTATGTTTCTCAGGAGGCTCCTGCTCCGGTATACATTAAGCGTTCCAAATTTTTCCGTGTGGAGCTTACTGGATGTTCTAAGAATAAGGGATATTATATAATTATACAAAAGAGAGTAAATGGTAAATCTTCGGTTTATAAAAAGACAAGAACAAATAAGAGCGTAGTTGACATTGCAGTACCTGAAAATTCGCCAAGCTGTAGTTATGGAGTAAAAATTGTACCGTACACTATCTATGGAGGCAAGATATTCACTTCACAAGATGTTTATAATATTCCAGCGTATGGCAATGCAAAAACAAAAATTTCAAAAATGTCCGGCGTATCAAAAAGAAGTTTGAAATGCAACTATGTATATTTTATAGACAAGGATGCGAAGGGGAAAATTACAGGATATAGGATTGAGATAAATCAGATGAAAAAAAAGACTGCACATATGTATGAAGCAGTGGTAACTATTACCAAGAAATATAACACACGTGGTGTATATCTTGGAATGGAAAAGTCAATAGTGAGTAAAGACATAGTATATTATTATAATGCCAAGAATAAACTTGTTAAAATTGTGAAGCAAATAATTGAAAGACAGGGAAAGAATTTTGTTTACAAAGGTTATAATGTATATAATGGAAATGGCAAACTTGTTGAATATCAGAGATATGCATATGCAGACGATGGATACACAGTTATAGGCACTATAGTGTATGACGGCAATGGAAATGTAAAGCGCAAAACTATTTGGTAGATAAAACAACATGGAAATTTAGAGAGATGTTAATATGAAGTAGTAAGGCAGGACGCAGCAGTTATATTTGTAACGCTGCGTCTTGTTTTGCGCTTGAAACTGATACCTGCACTTGAAAAAATTTTTATCTGTGGTATCTTATGGAGATGAAACGTTAAAACGACAGATAGAAAAAAGGATGGAAGATATGCAAAGAAAGACTCATGAACTCAGACAGACATCCGAGACCTTCCTGCTCAGTGCCATACTTGCACTTTCGGGAGGATTTCAGGATGCGTATACATACAATGCCAGAGATGAGGTGTTCTCCAATGCCCAGACGGGAAATGTGGTTCTGATGAGCCAGCATCTTATGATGGGTGATTTTAAGATCGCTATCAGATACTTTTTCCCAATAATTGCATTTGCGATGGGAGTTCTGGTGGCGGAGAGGATAAGCCACAGATACAAGAGCGCTTCCCGTATCCACTGGAGACAGATAGTTGTGCTGATGGAGATAGTGATATTGTTCGTGGTTGGATTTATCCCGGTGAGATTCAATCTGCTTGCCACCATGCTTGTTTCATTTGCGTGCTCAATGCAGGTTCAGACCTTCAGGAAGGTGAATGGCTACGGATATGCCAGCACGATGTGCATAGGAAATCTTCGAAGTGGTACGGAGAGTCTTTCGGTATATCTCAGAGATAGAGAGCCGGGGGCACTCAGAAAGGCTATGCATTATTACGGAATCATCATTATATTTGCAATTGGTGCTGGCGCGGGCGGCGTGTGTACACTACACCTTGGGCTCAAATCAATATGGATATCAAGTGCATTGCTGATGATGGCGCATCTCATGATGTATAAAGAAAAGAGATAAACTGAGAGGTCAGCTAAACTGCAGCTAAATACGTACACCTTGAATAACATATAGTTTTTGCTAAGATGCACGATATGATGGTGAAAAGGGATAAAATTATCCTAAAGCGGCAAAAAAGAGGCTCGAAGATACAAGATTGAATATTTTTGTATCTTTTAGCCTCTTTTTATATCGTAAAGGAAAAAAATTTCCTTCCTGACTCTGAAAACGAAAGTTTAGGGAAATCGCGACATCCTGCTACACAGAAAAACGTGACATCCTGCTACACAGAAAAACGCGACATTCTGCTACACGGAAAAACGCGACATCCTGCTACACGGAAAAAATGCGCCCCCCACAATGGGGCAGGTTGTCATATTGGTGCATCAACCGGTTTGTCAATAAATCCCTATCTGCAGTTGTTGTTGAGCTGCGACACGGTAGCGACTTGGAATCACATTCTTCCCTCGTACACCGCTTCATTTGTGAATTCAATTCCAAGTTTCTTGAACGTGTTCATATCAACAGCCGACAGTATTGCTGATGTGTGCAGCTGGCATCCGGCAAGCTTTGGAAGCTGCTGTAGAGCAAGCTTTGCATTTGGATCTGATACAGCACACATTGAAAGGGCAATGAGAACCTCGTCTGTGTGAAGTCTTGGATTCTTGCTGCCAAGGTACTGGGTCTTCAGTTTCTGTATAGGCTCGATAAATGTCCTTGAGATCAGATGTGTCTTCTTGTCGATGCCGCCAAGAATCTTGATGGCATTCAGGAGGACTGCTGATGAAGGTCCGAGAAGGTCTGAGGTTGAACCTGTAACTATGGTTCCGTCTGGCAGCTCAAGTGCTGCAGCGGCAGAGCCTGTCTCCTCGGCAAGCTTGTTGGCAACAGGGACAACGGCGCGGTCGTCTACAGTGATCTTTGCCTGTTTCATGATGAGCTCCTGCTTGTAGACCTCATCCTTTGTAGCCTCATCTCTGACAAATCTGTTCACAGACTGATAGTATCTTCTGATAATCTCCTGCTTTGAAGCCTCCTGGCATGCCTCATCGTCAACGATACAGTTTCCTGCCATGTTGACACCCATGTCTGTAGGGGATTTGTATGGGCAGTATCCATAGATGCCCTCAAACATAGCCGCAAGAACTGGATAGATTTCTATGTCACGGTTGTAGTTGACTGTGGTCTCTCCATACGCCTCCAGATGGAACGGATCGATCATGTTCACATCGTTGAGGTCTGCTGTTGCTGCCTCATAAGCAAGATTGACAGGGTGCTTGAGAGGTATATTCCAAATTGGAAATGTCTCGAACTTTGCATAGCCCGCCTTCACACCGCGCTTGTTCTCATGGTAGAGCTGAGAAAGGCATGTTGCCATCTTGCCGCTTCCAGGTCCCGGTGCAGTGACGATGACGAGAGGTCTTGTGGTTTCGACATATTCGTTCCTGCCGTATCCATCGTCGCTGACGATCTTTTCTACATTGTTCGGATAGCCGTCTATTGAGTAATGGTGGTAAACCTTGATTCCTATTGCCTCTAGCTTTTTCTGGAATACATCTGCAGAAGGCTGTCCGGCGTATCTTGTAATGACAACACTACTCACATACAGTCCTTTTTCTTTGTATACACCGATCAGTCTGATGACATCCTGATCATAAGTTATGCCGAGGTCATGTCTGATCTTGTTGCGCTCTATATCGGCAGCATTGATGGAAATGATCATCTCAGCCTGATCTGCAAGCTGGAGAAGCATCTGCAGCTTACTGTCCGGTGCAAATCCCGGAAGGACTCTGGATGCGTGGTAGTCATCGAATAACTTTCCACCAAATTCCAGATACAGCTTGTCTCCGAACTGTCCGATTCTCTCTCTGATATGCTCAGACTGCACATAGTGTCTGCTCCTTTTCGATACCTGTCTTTTGTCATTGTCAAAGCCAATTTTTCTCATTTTGTGAATCTCCTTAAACTATAATTGAGCAGGCACATGAATTGCCTGCGTATCTCTTTATGAAAAATTATCCTGTCCCCGAAACTAAATGATAGATAGAACTTGCTCTGGCTGGGACGGAAACATTTTACAAAATAATGTAAAATAATGTAAATAAGAAATAATACTTAAAATTATAAAGCATTCTATAAGAGAATACCACACAGATGGGAGAAAAAACAGAGGAAAGTTCGGCAAATTTGCAAATGTAATAATATAGTAAAATTTTTCTGTATTGTCATGTTTTGTATTGAAAATAATGGGCAGATTGGGTAGAGTAAGGATGTAGGGGTAACACTTACAAATGGTAGAACGTAGAAGGATCGTTGCCTGAAAGAACGCGACGTTTTTAGAAAAACAAGCCGGTCTTGCGTGGTCGTATTGACCGTATTGGAATTGAAGAAGAACAGATAAAATTGCAGTGATAGGAGGTACAAACATGAGTGCAGATTACATCACAATGACCATACCAAAGCAGAAGAGGATAGCTCTTATCGCCCATGATGCGAAGAAGGAAGAACTCATCAAGTGGTGCGAGGACAATAGGGACATATTGAGCCAGCATGAGCTGTGCGGAACGGGAACCACAGCCCGAATGATAACAGATAGAACCAATCTTCAGGTGAAGGGTTACAACAGCGGCCCGCTTGGAGGAGACCAGCAGATCGGCGCGAAGATTGTCGAGGGAAGGATAGATTTCGTAGTTTTCTTCTCGGATCCCCTCACAGCAGCACCACACGACCCGGATGTGAAGGCCCTGCTCCGAATCGCCCAGGTGTACGACATACCGATGGCGAACAACAAAGCCACAGCGGACTTTATGATCCAGTCGAAGCTGATGGATGAGCCTTATGACCACAAGGTCATCAATTTCCAGAAGAATATCGACAACAGGGCGAATACGCTGGGAAAATAATTATATAATGATAATGAATTTTAAAGATCCACATGATGTCTGGCAATGCAGGATGTCCTGTGGATCTTTTTTATGTCGGTTTTGGATATGTTGGTTTTCTAGTTTATATGCATTAATTTATTGAGGTGTGTTCAGTGGACATGATATACTTCTATAGAGTGGTTTATAAGTGCGTTTCGAGGGTGTGGCGCGTTAAATTTACAAAAAATGGGAGAATGAAAAGGAGAGAGGCTTATGAGAAAAATGAAACGACTTATGGCATTTGCACTGTCGGCGGTTGTGATGCTGACAACGGTGAATATGCCGATGGTGACTGCAAGAGCGCAGTCTGAGGATGTAGCAAGTATTGCAGAGGCAGAAAAGAAGGTAGAAAAGGTAGAGATTCAACTGAACAAGGACACATTTGCTCCGAATGATCTCAGGGATGTAGCGGCAAATGTAAAGTTTAAGGTGTCATACGATGACGGAACAGGTGGTCTTTTGTCATCTCTGAAGACAAACAGCAACGATGTACAGGATGAATTTCAGAATACATTCAGAATAAAAATAGACGATGGTGACTTCTGGTATTCTAACATGAAGGGACCTGGTGAGCATACGATATCGGTAACTGGCTCTGATGGAACTGTATATGGACAGACAAAGTTCAATTTTGGAAAAATCGATGCTTATGAGTATGATAAGCTGGATGCCGCCGGAACAGAGATAGATTCATATAAATATTATGAGTTTACTGTTGAACATATATCTAAAGTAAATTGGAGTGTTGAGGGGGTTGAAAATCCAGATAATGTAGTACGAGTATATAAAAATAAAGAGTATGCTACTGGTTCATATATAAGTATGGACAGAGGTGCTTCGTTGTTTTACCCAGGGCGTACATATTATATGATGGCATCATTGGGTAAAAACAGCACAGGAGATGGTTTTGTTGACAAATACAAGGTATCTTTGGATATCGATGTTCAGAAGCTGACAGCACAGAAAGAGGGAATCTATATAGTTCCTTCAGAAGCTGGAGAAACTTATTGCTTTTCATTTTATCCGCCGAGTATGGGAAGTTATGAGTTTTGGCTTTTGGATTCAAACAAGAAAGAGATAATTGGGGATTTTGATTATTATTATTCGAATGTTACGGACCTGGATGGAAATCATGTCAGCGGATGGAGCTGGACGAGTTCGCAGTCCGTGGTTAATCTTAAGGCGAATGTTCCATATGTTGTCAGTTTCGCTGATCTTAACCCTGATAAAACTTACTATGTTAGAATTACGAAACTGATGGAGCCGGATAGTGTTGTCATAACACCGAGTAAGACTGATTTTGTAGTTGGAATGGAAGCTAATTATTTCAAAGATGCACATATTGAATTTACAGATATTTATGGAGAAAAGACTATATTTGACGATCTTACAGGTTATAGTCTCGATGAAGATGCTTATAGGGACATATATATTTATTATTCTGTGAATGGCAGCGATAGGAAATCACTGGATTCAACAAAGCCAATGGATACAGTAGGTGTTATGACAATTTCTTTGATGTATAATAACAATGTGATTGGTAGCTTTGATCTGAATATAAAGCCTTTTGATCAGGTGGATATTCCTGAGGTTAAAAGCGGCGGAAATCCAAATATGCCGTTGTATCGCTTGTATAAGTTTATTTCGCCGGTTGAGGGGACAGTTGATATTACATCAGATGCTGAGAATGTTTATTTTGACATTTATAAATTTGAAAATGAAAGTCTTGTAGAGCTGGAGGCTGATAGTAAGCTGGAAGCCGGAGAAACATATTATTGCAAGGATGTGCATCGTCAAGGTCGGAAACCATATGAAGCAAATGTAAATCTCACATTTGACGGTAAAGTGAAGCTGATGGGTGTAAAGATCACAGGCTTTGACAAGACACTGTATGATCTTGACACAGCCATGCTGACAGATGACCGCCTGGATAAGATGAAGAGTGCTATCCGTTACAAGCTTGTATATAGTGATGGCAGCGAGGTGGATGACAGCAATGTCCCTGCCGATGTCGATGTGTCAGTGAAACTTGAGAAGGACGAAAAGAGTGGACTTATAGCCAAAGTTAGCTGCGGTGATCTGAGCGATGAGCTGAAGATCGCATTTAAGGCTCCGTCTGATGCACCTGTTGTTACATTCAGTGGCAATAAGGTTCGTCTAGGTATTACAGGTGAAGGTCAGCATGTTTACCAGTTTAAGGCTCCGGTGACAGGATATTACGGTCTTGAGATGAGGATGACCGGTGGATATTATGGATGCTATAGCAGTTTCTACAGCAGTTCAGAGCTTGTGGACCAGCCGGACGTTGATATGAACCAGAGATTGGTTAAGGCTGGAGAAACTTATTATGTGTGTATATTTGCTCCGAGCAGGCTAACAAATGTAAAACTTGTGTGTACGCCGCAGTTGACGTGTGCGACTACCACAGCCGACGGATCTATTGCTGTTTCAAAGCAAGTCGGTACAGGTGAAGATGCATATTATCAGATAGAAGAGGAGAAGATCGCAAGGATCAAGAGTGTGACTTTGGCGGCTACATCCTATACATATGACGCAAAGGCAAAGGAGCCGGCAGTCATAGTGAAGGATTCCGATGGAGAGGTCATAGCAGAATCGAATTACACAGTGACATACAGCAACAATACAAACGTAGGAACAGCTACAGCAAAGATCACATTCAAGGGCAATTACGCAGGAACGGTAAATAAGACATTTGCGATCAAGAAGTTTGCAGCCCCTGCTACACCTAGGATAACAAAGCTTGCGAACACTGAAAGGGGAATTACAGCAACATGGACAGTTTCGGCAAATTCAACCAGCTATGAGATATACAGAAGCGTGAACGGCGGCAAGTTTGTCAAAACAGACACACTGTATATCAAGGGCTCGAATAAACAGCAGACACTCGGATATGTTGATTTCAAAGCAAAGACAAATGGCGGTAAGTATGTATATAAGATAATTGCAGTCAGAACACTTGGCAATGTGACGGATAAGTCAGCCGCAAGTGCAGGTGTTACTTCATACTATATGGCAATCCCATCAGGTATCAAGATGGCAAACAGTGCTAAGAGGACAGTCAGGGTAGTATATGCGGCAAATGCAAGAGCTACAGGCTATCAGATAAGATACTCACTTAAGAGTAACATGTCCGGAGCAAAAGTGATAAAGATGGCAGGCAGCAAGAGCGCGGCGAAGAATATCACAGGTCTCGCAAAGGGAAAGAAGTACTATGTGAGCGTCAGAAGTTACAAGACCGTTGGCAAGAAAACTTACTATTCCGCATGGAGCACTCCAAAGAGCGTTGCGGTGAATAAGTAACAATAAAATACTACTTATGATGAACATAAGTAAAAACATCGTCCTCGAACACAGAAATGTGCTCCGGGGGCGTTTTTTATATAGACCACTACGGGGACGGAGGGGACAGGTACCTCCGTCCCCAAAGGGAGTTTGCATTACAGCCGTTTTGTATATATAATGGAAAAGAACGGAGGTATGGATATTGAAAGCAGCCAAATGGATAATGCGTGCTATAATAGTTCTTGTTGTATGCGCTATAGCAGGTATAACAGTGACTTCGGCGGTGCTGGGATATAAAGCAGGCAGGGAGGTAAAAGAAGAAAAAAAGGCGAATGCAAAGAGTTCATATGAGGAAAAGACGGCTGATATAAAAGAGCTGTTTAACAATATAAGTATACAGGCGGCAAATGATATGGATGTGAATCTTCAGTCGTCATCAGATGGAAAATGTCATGTATATTATTATGATTCAGATCAGGTGACACATTCAGTGTATGTTGAGGATGATATCCTGGTGATAACTTGTGATGATGAGAGAACATTTGGCTCGGATATAGGATTTGGGGAAGATCCCTATATAACTGTTGAACTGCCGTCAAGGCAATATGATCAAATAAGTGTGGTGTCTGGTTCGGGCCAGATTTCGGCGAGTCAGTCGCTCAGATGTCAGAACCTGGAGGTGACCGAAAGAACAGGAAATCTCTATCTTGTGAATGTCAAGGCGGACACTGTGAGGCTTGCCAGTGAGTCTGGCGATGTGAGTCTCGCAACAATGAACGTGAGAAATCTCTATTATGATGGAAATAGTGGGGATCTTTCGGTTATAAATGTCGCAGCGGACAATCTTCGGTTCAGCGTCGGTGATGGAAAGTTTGAGGGATATAACCTGTTTGCAAACAGTACATCTGCTTACAAATCTCAAAAAGGAGACATATATGTGGAGGGCTGTGACAGTCCGACATTTGTGTTCGATTCGATAAAGGGAGACATAAACGCTACACTTTTATCGTCCAAAAGGATTGCTGCACGCACGCAGAGCGGAGACATAAATATACCTGAAATATCAGAAAATTATAATGGAAATTGTGTTGTAACCACAGATTCCGGAGACATCACGATCAAGTATGTAGAGGAATAAAAATGAAACTGGAATTTATAAATGCAGAAAAATATAAGAAGCAGGTCAGACAGTTGTTTATTTCAGCGTTTCCAAGAGAAGAGAGACCGCCGATGTGGATGCTGATAAGAAGATGCCGACAGGGGAAAGCTCAGTTCTGTGCGGTGCTTGATGGAGATAGATTTGTTGGACTTATCTATGTGATAGGAAATGACAGGGTGAAGACTTTGATGTTTCTTGCGATAGCAGAAGATGCCAGAGATGGTGGCTATGGCTCAGAGATACTCAGATGTGTGCATCAAAAATATAAAAATACAAAAATGTTTCTTAATATAGAGCCCCTTGATAAAGATGCTCCAAACTATGATCAAAGATGTAGGAGAAAGGCGTTTTACAACAGGAATGGTATGGATTTGCTTGATTATCAGGTGAGGGAGGCTGGCGTCACATATGAAATGCTCACATATGGAGAATATGTTACTAAGCAGGAATATGAGGAAGTCATGACAGAAATGTATGGCTCTCTTCTATATAAAATAATAAAACGCATGTGATGAATGAGAATGGAAAAGAGGAAGATATAATGAAGGTAAAAATAGTACAGAAAAAGGACGAGTATTCAATGGAGTACAATGTGGGAGATATTCTTGAAGTTGACAGTACATGGTATGGTGGTGTGACAGTGCTTGGAAAGACAGGAGTTCCGGTGTCTATCGACAAGGATGAGTACGAGGAGATTCAGTCGGCTGAAGCAACTGCACAGAATGTGGCAGAAAAAGTGGATAGAGCAGAACAGGAAGAGTCTTATGAAGGTGGTATGAAACCGAAAGGTGCAGGAGTTTCAACTGAGAAGTTTGGACATCTGGTAGAGATAGAACAAGAGGTTCGTGGTGCGGTCCGAGATCTCATGGCTGTGGCGAATCTTGAGCCTGGAGATGTGCTTGTAGTTGGCTGTTCATCCAGCGAAGTTGCAAATATGAGGATAGGTTCATTTTCTAGTGAGGAGATTGGCAAATGCATAGCATCCGCGATACTTGATGAACTGGCTGGAACAGGAATATACATGGCAGCTCAGTGTTGTGAACATCTGAATAGAGCGATAATAATCGAGAAAGAATATGCGAAGGAGAATAGGATCCCTATAGTGAATGTCGTGCCGCAGCTAAAAGCGGGAGGTTCATTTGCAACAGCAGCATATGCAGATATGAAAGCCCCTGTTGCGATCGAACATATACAGGCTCAGGCTGGAATCGATATCGGAGATACTCTGATAGGTATGCATCTTGCACCGGTGGCTGTTCCGGTTAGAACAGAGCACAGCATGGTTGGCGAAGCGCATGTGGTCATGGCGAGAACCAGAGCAAAGTATATAGGTGGAATAAGAGCGGAATACAGAGAAGATATATAATAAAAACATGTAGAGCCCAGACACCTGTGCTTGAAAGAGATTTATATTTATATAAGGAGAGACAGCATGTACGATAACATAATATTTGACCTATACGGAACACTTATAGACATACATACAGATGAGGAAGATATAGCAGTATGGAAGCAAATGTGTGAATTTTATGCCCGGTATGGCGTTAAGTATAATCCGGCGGGACTCAGATCCAGATATAAAAGACAGGTGAGGCGTGCTGAGCAAGCCATGGCAAAGAAAAAATATAAATTCCCAGAGATACAGATTCTTGATGTGTTTGAGCAATTGACAAAAAAGAAAGATCAGGATGCTGATGAATGTGCTGAACTTACAGTGAAAGCTGCGCAGGAGTTCAGACGGATATCCACGGAGTATATAAGGCTTTATCCTGGAGTAAAGGAAATGCTTGAAAAGCTTCGCGATGCTGGAAAAAAACTATATGTCCTTTCCAATGCTCAGAGAGTGTTCACATTGCCTGAGATTCAGAAACTTGGAATAGAAGGATACTTTACAGACATATCGCTGTCTTCAGACTTTGGCGCAATGAAGCCGGATGCGACATTTTATCAGCAGATGCTTGACAGAAACCACATCAATCCGAACAGAACAATAATGGTTGGAAATGATGCGGTATGTGATATCATGGCGGCGAGACAGGCGAGACTTCATACTTGTTATATCCATTCAAATATCTCTCCAGTGGATGATGTAGAAAGAAACATAAAGGCTGACATCATGTTGGAAAAATCTGATATGGCAGAGCTTTGCGAAAAGCTGCTGGGCAGTGGACAGGAATGATGGAACGGATACTTTGTGTTTAATTGAACAGTTCACCGTGCTTTTCGTAATCAGTTATTCTGGATATGGAATTGTCGTCATTCACGAAAACTACCTTTGGAGTGTGGCTTTTGGCTTCCTCAGGGGTCATAGACGCATAGCACATGAGGATTATGTGGTCACCAAGCTGAACCTGTCTGGCTGCTGCTCCATTCAGACACATAACGCCAGATCCTGGCTCGCCAGCAATGGTGTATGTTTCGAAACGATTGCCGTTTTCTATATCTACTATCTGAACAAGCTCATATTCAAGAATTCCCGCAGCTTTCAGAAGCTCAGAATCTACGGTAATACTTCCAACATAGTTAAGCTCGGCTTGAGTTACAACAGCTCTGTGAATTTTGCTCTTTAACATTGTGATATTCATTAGTTTTGCCTTTCTGCTGCCACCTGAAACGAACCTGGCAGTCTGGTCCATTTTATTTGCTATTATTAATGAAGATAACTTGTTTATAAAATAAAAAAGGGTATTAGCTTAATGATCAAAATATCTTATATACCCTAGTGTTTGTCGCAATTATAATATCATAAATTGACGATATTGCAACAGGAAATAAAATCATTTCTTGATTATGTAGGGCACATGTGCAAAAATAATTGCAGGAGAATGCAGGCCGCAATGTCGGGTGATAGAGGGAAAGGTGTGTAATGGGAAGTCAGAATTATTTAAGCATGGCATTTGAAAAACTGGGGCATATCATGCTTGATGACGTGAGGATGAAAGCTTCAGATATATATAAATTGTCGATAAAAAAACAGAATAAGCAAGACTATAACCCTCCGGCATACAACGAGAATAAGATAAATATCCGTTCGGTATTTGAAAAAGGTGGGATGTGTTTTTATGTGACTCCGAAGACACAGAACGCAAAAAAAGTGAAAGAATATTTTTTCTATCTGCATGGTGGTGGGTTCGTTTCGCAGATAAGTCACAATGAGTGGAGATTTGTTCTTGATACAGTTGAAAGCACAGGGTATGGTGCGGTTGTACCGATATATCCGATCGCACCGGAGCACTCCGTAAAAGAGGCTGTGGATATGCTGTCGGGAGCATATGAGAAGCTTTGCGAGAAAGAGGCAACGGACAGAATAGTGTTACTCGGCAATTCATCGGGGGCATGTCTGGCATTGTCTACGGCAATCCGGTTATGGCAAAACGGAATCAGAAGACCCGACAAGCTTGTTCTTTGCTCGCCAGTGCTCGACACAGAGTTTACGGACACGGAGCTGGAGAGGGAGATGAGCGACCGCCACAGATTTGTATATGGCTACTATTATACGGCGGAGATAAGAAGCTTCCTGAGACAGTACTGGGTGAAAGAATCAAAAGGATGTATGGATCTGACGAGCCCTGTATATTCGGATCTGACCGATATATGTGACGAGATGACGATATTTACAGTGGACGGAGATATGCTTAATTGCTATGCAAGAAAACTGTATGATAACGTAAAAAGGACGAGTACTAAGGTCAATTTTTATCAGTATTATTCAGTTGTACATGATTACTTTGAGCATCCGCACATACCTGAGTGCAAGGCTATAATGAAGAAGGTAGTTGAGAGCGTAAAAGGAGACTCTGATTTTGTGCCTGCGGATATCGAGAACGATATATGGTGCAGGGCGATGATGGCAGAGCGTTATCCAAAGCTTTACGAGGATATGGAATCTATCAGGCTGGCTGACAAGATTGGGATTGAACACAAGAACAGAAATTCCCAGTATACATTCTATGACAGAATAGTTATCATGGAGAGGCTGGTTGCTATGGACAGGCGCGTGAGGAATTTTATCAATAGATATGCAGATGGGATAGTGGTCAATGTGGGTTCGGAACTTGATACGATGTTCAGCCGAATGGATAATGGGCGCATAAAATGGTTTAATGTGGATTTGCCAGAGAGAATCGAACTCCGCAGAAAATATATGGATACGCGTGACAGGGAGATCAATATCGGCGATAACATATTTGATTACAGATGGCTTGATCAGATATCAAAACCGATGGATACTGCGATATTATTTGTTCTATATGATATGACAAAGTATTTTAACAAGGAGAGATTCAGAGAATTCCTTGATGCGGTATGGCACAAATATCCTGGTGCAGAGGTGGTATTTGATGCAAAAAATTCAGTGGCAAAACACATGTGGAACAGAAGTGTGTTTATGGGAAGAAATAAAGGTACAATGTTGAGATTCAGTATAGATAACTGTACAAGTCTTATGTATGATTGGAATATAAAATATAAAATATTGTACGACAGCACTATATTTAACGGTGACGATCTGGAAAGAATGATATCATCCAGGGAAGCCGGAAAGTTCAGACATTCGATCAAGCATAAATATGACAAGATTGTACATCTGCGTCTGGGAACGGAACACTTTCTTTTCTGAGATTCTTTGGCGTAGCTGACCTGCGACCGGCTGTGTAAGCTTGAAAACAAGAGAATGCCGTGGTTATGTGAGACTGCCTGATATATGTCAGGAAAATTAATACGACTATCGTTCTTTATGATGGTACAATAATAGCGCAATAGCTGCAAGCGCGGCAGAGAGCATACAAATACAGACTCGGCAAATATAGACTCAGACAGAAAATATATCAACAAAGCATATAAAGAAGATATATAAAGAAAACGCATAGAGAAAACACATAGAGAAGCCCCATAGAGAAGACACATAAAGAGAGTACATAAAGAAAGTACATAAAGAAAATATACAAAGACACAAAAGCTAGACAGAAAGAGACGGTATTATTATGGATAGAACTCAGGTGATAAAGTTTACCAGAAACTGGTGCGTTCTGGTTGGCATTGTATGCCTGATAGCAGGAATCATCATAGGAATATTAATAGGTCGATCGTGGGGGTTTACCACTTCAAAGGCCTCTCCGGACGCGGCGTATGAAGCCGGTTATACAATAGATGATTCAGATATAACAAGCAGTATTTATGAGAATTACTGGAATTATATTCCTACAGCATATATCAATGTCGGTGATCTTGGACCGGATGCGCTGTTGTATAAGATAAGTGACAAAGTGGAGAGGAATAATCTTGACACGGAACGCTTTTACACAGGTGATGACGGCTATATGCATTACAGTGATGACAATATAAAAGACACACTTGTCGGAGTTGATCTATCAACATTTCAGGGGGATATAGACTGGGAGACATTATCAGCCAATAAAGATATAGATTTTGTTATGCTGCGTGTCGGATTTCGCGGATATACGGAGGGCGGTCTTATGCTTGACTCAAGCTTTGAGACCAACAAAGAGGCAGTGATCAAATATAAAGTACCGACAGGATTGTATTTTTTCACCCAGGCAATAACATATGACGAAGGCGTGGAGGAAGCAAAGTTTGTACTTAAGCAGATAGGCAAGATGAAGGTTACATACCCGATAGTTATAGATTCGGAGCTTATAGGCGATGATGAGGCGCGGGGCGATAACGCTGATAACGATCAGAGAACAGATGGAATAGTAGGGTTCTGCGAGACGATAAAGGCAGCGGGATATACGCCTATGATATATGCCAGCCGAAATATGTTTGCACAGTGTCTTGACATGGACAGACTTGGAGACTATGAGCTGTGGCTTGCTCACTATGCGAATGTTCCCAATTTTCCATACAAATATACAGGATGGCAGTATACGGAATCGGGAAGTGTCGATGGCGTATATGGAGATGTCGATTTGAATCTCTGGTTCAAAGACTGATAAAAACATATGTAAATCCGGCAGATAAGCCATAAGTTCTTGAATTGCAAGTTCTTGAATCAAAAGCCGTTACATAATATATAGAAAAAATGGAATATATATTATGGCATTAAAGATCATGATAGACGCAGGACATGGCGGTTATGACAACGGCGCTTCATATGAGGGCAGGTTGGAAAAGAATGATAATCTTAATCTTGCCCTTGCACTAGGAGATGAGCTTGAGCGCAGAGGATATGATGTAGATTATACCAGAACATCAGATGTGTATGATTCACCTGCGAGGAAAGCCCAGATAGGGAATGAAAGCGGTGCGGATTATTTCATATCACTTCACAGGAATTCATCTTCAGAACCTAACACATATAATGGAGTGCAGACTTTGGTATATGATAAAAACGGCGTAAAGTATGAGCTTGCACAAAATATCAACAGGAAATTGGAAAAACTCGGATTCCGAAATATAAATGTCGAGGAACGTCCCGGACTTGCGGTACTCAGAAGAACAAATATGCCGGCGGTGCTCATAGAGACAGGATTTATAAACAACGACTACGACAATTACTTATATGATTACAATTTTGAAGCTATCGCATCAGCTATTGCGGATGCTGTTGAAGAGACACTTTGACAGGGCAGGGATAGTCAGCTCGAGATAATCCACATAGAGTGCGTATAGAGGCAGGAATAAATGATGTTTTGTAGAAATGCTGCTTCGTTCTGTGGGGATGCTTCGAAAAATAATATAAAAAGAGAAAAAGAAAATTTAAAAATATAGTTGACATTGCAATCATAGTGTGATACATTAGGCAACGATGAACTGCCGAAGACAGTAGGTGCCGAAAGGCGTAAGATGAAATATCACCTACCGAGGAAAGATATCGTTAATTGACTTAACAATCTACTCTCAGGTCTTAGGGCTTTGAGAGTTTTTTTATATCTTGAATGTGCAGTCATTAGTAAAATAAGGAGGCGCATTATGGCAAAGGTAGAGTTAAAGAAGCCAATAGTAGATGAGATCAAGGCAAATCTTGAAGGCGCTGCTACTGCAGTAGTTGTAGACTATCGTGGTCTTACAGTTGAGCAGGATACTCAGCTCCGTAAGAATTTAAGAGAAGCTGGTGTTGTATACAAGGTATACAAGAACACAATGGTCAACTTCGCTATCGAGGGAACAGAGTTCGAAGGCCTTAAGGGTTGTTTAGAGGGACCAACTGGTCTTGCAATCTGCAAGGAAGATGCTACAGCAGCTGCAAGAGTACTTGCAGATTTCGCAAAGAATGCCCCAGCTCTTGAGCTTAAGGGTGGTGTTGTAGAAGGAACATTCTACGATGCAGAGGGAATCCAGGTTATCGCAAAGATCCCTTCAAGAGAGGCTCTTATTTCCAAGTTCCTTGGAAGTATCCAGTCACCTATCGCAAACTTCGCTCGTGTTATCAAGCAGATCGCAGAGCAGAAGGAAGCTTAATAGAGACTACTTGGCAGTCGGATTATTATTTAATAAGAAAGCTGACAGAAGGTCTGATGAGAAACTTGGCAAGCATTCTTGTAAAGATGCTTATAAAGTGGAAGAATGTCTATCTTATGGACAAAGGGTATCCGCATGAGACGAGAATGATGTGTGGATGCATTACAAAATAACAAATTATATTATATGGAGGAAAACATAATGACAACTCAGGAAATTATTGAAGTTATCAAAGGTTTATCAGTATTAGAGTTAAACGACTTAGTTAAGGC
>OLRH01000372.1_pt1 | contig 22379 bp, 16 predicted proteins | sample 1672321 | NCBI WGS metagenome assembly OLRH01 (sample SAMEA3136671, study PRJEB25190) | human gut metagenome | reverse complement strand
CCGTTATAGTACATATGGAGGTATTCTTGTCGTAGCCAAGCTCCTCAAGTTTTGCTGGGTCGGAGATGTTCTCTTTCTGCGCAGTAAGCATAGCTTCAGTCAGCAGATCCTGACCCTCGGAACGTCCTTCAGCCAGACCCTCGGAACGTCCTTCAGCCAGACCTTCGGAACGTCCTTCAGCCAGACCTTTGGAACGCCCTTCGACCAGTCCCTCGGAACGTCCCTCATCCTTGCTTTCTTTAAGTTCCTTAGCCATAATTCTTTTCATCGCATCGTTCATCATAGAATGTGCCTCCTTCCATGTCTCAATTTTTTCTTCGTTTACATCGGATACAATGGCAAATATTGTCTCTGCAAACATGCTGTGTCTGCTGTCTAACTCGTTGACATTGTTTAAAAAATCATTGTAAGTGTCCTTTGAAATATCAGCAGTGAGCGCGTTCAGCCAGATTATGTCTTTCTCATCTTTGCCAGAGCTTTCAGCATCTGACGATGGCTTGGTAATGACGATCTGTATTGGAAACTGAGCGCCGTTTACATGGTAGATGTTCCTGATATCTTCGCGGATGGTATATCCAAGTTCATTTAGCTCTTTCATAAGCTCCCTCGGGTATGCGGCGCGCACGATGGATATAGTCATATCATTCTCGCAGACAGGTGCACCGTATGCATCGCAGTTGGCGGGAGAGATCATATACAGTAGCGCGTATGCCTGTACCTTATAAAAAGTCTCAAGGTTTAACTCGTCCTTCGGCGATTTGTATTCAAGTATATTGTGTTTCCTGAAGAATCTGCCGATGTTATTGTCGATGACCAGATTGTCAGGTTTCTTGACTACGGTCAGGTCTATGCTCAGCGGTTTTCTGGTGAGCTGAAATTCTTCGTTGAATTCAATGTCGTCCTCGTAATCCTTCAGATACAGCCGCATGGCGTGGACAAATCCTGTGTGCCACTGGATGCGGCCGGTGGTATCGTCAGAGCAGGCAGCGCTAGTTGCGAGATCAACCTCAGCTGCCTGAGACATATCCTTGCTGCTGACATTAATTTTATCGTTCTGTTTGTTGTTATATCTCAAATAAGTACCTCCATTTTACCCCATAAATTCATAAATAACAATGCAGTAAATAGTTCATCTGGCCAGATGATTGCTTGCGTATGTAGTTCCCGCGGGAGATACTTTTCACGTATTTTTTTTGTTGAGAATACATGAGTGGAAAGGGAATTTCAAGGGAAAAGGATGATATTTAATGAAAGCTTTATAAAGATTTACAGAGTGGATTAATAAACCGTGGTTTATCATCCGACAGGGATATAAACGATATAAAATTGCCATATGAGTCGTGTTGTAAGATGTCTGAAATATTGTTTTTAAAATATTGCTGTGTTAGAATGATCGTGATATCCTATAGAAATAGTAGGATAATTATGATTGTTTTGTCTGCGTGGCAATAAGCCCCAAGTTTGTGCTGTGCTGATTTAGAGCTATTGTAATAAGTGAATTTGGAGACCGTCGCGCTAGCTTGAGAGAAAGGAAAAATCGTGGGAAATATATTCAGAAAAGCATTTGTCAAATCAATCCCTATAATGTGCAGCTATTTGTTCGTCAGCATGGCATATGGGATCATGATGGAGAATGCTGGATTCAAGTGGTATTATTCATTGCTGGTCAGTTTGACGGTGTACACAGGAGCGTACCAGTTTGTGCTTGTGACACTGCTTTCAAGCGGAGCATCCATACTCACTATGGCACTCACTGCATTTCTGATGAACAGCAGGCAGAGCTTCTATGCTCTGACATTTGTGGATGAATTCAACCGTATGGGAAAGCGGAAATTATATATGATACATACAATGACGGATGAGACTTATGCCGTGAACTGCACCCTGCCGGATACCGGTAAGGAGAAACAGGGCATCATGTTCTGGGTGGCCTTTTTGTCGAGGTGTTACTGGATGATCGGTGCGGTTGCCGGGGGAATCCTGGGTCAGATCATTCCGATTGATATGACGGGGATTGATTTCTGTATGACGGCGCTGTTTGTCATCATATTTATCGATCAGTGGGAGAAGGCGGAGAGCCATATCCCAGCGATTGCAGGACTTGTGATAGCGTTGGTGTGTCTGCTGGTTGTTGGACCTCAGTATTTTCTTCTGCCGTCACTCATCATAGCGTCTGCAGTGTTAGTGGTGTGGAATACGAGGAGAAAATGAGACAGCATTATTCACGGTGTATTAACAGAAGCTTTTTTTCAGATCTGTCACATAAGCGGTCGGAACGATACGAATAATAATAGAAGAGCAATTATAGAAAACAGGATATGATATATAGAAAGAACAGTATATAGAAAGAACAGTATATAGAAAGAACAGGAAACTACCATGAATACAAAATACATATTAATAGGAATTGCGGTGTCGGCAGTTGTAACATTTGCACTGAGGGCACTTCCATTCGTCATATTTGGTGGAAAAAGGCAGATGCCGGAGATGCTGGGGAAACTCGGTAAGGTGCTTCCGGCGACCATCATGGCGGTACTCATAGTGTACTGTCTGAAGGGGACGGTGACGGCTCCGGTGGCAACTGGAATACCAAGTCTCGTTGGCGTTCTGGTGACAGGTGGGACATACAAATTGAGGCACAATACGCTTCTGAGTATCCTGCTGGGGACTGTGAGTTATATGGTGATCTTGCGTCTGGTATGAGAAAAAGAGGAGTGGAAAAATTCCATTCCTCTGAACCACTGTTTTAGCAGTAATCTTTGCAATAGGATTGTGGATAATTTGTACGCAGAATCCCACTATTGAATGAATGTGCATAATTTGTTAGAATAGCTGTGTGTTTATGTCAGTAAAGCTGACCAGCGGCTCGCATCAGGATTCGTGAGCGAATCTTGAATGACGTAAGCATATATTATAATATGAAGATATCATCGCAGTCGATTCTGCCTGGTCAGGTGATATTGGGAGATATTATTAGAAAGGATCTGAATAAGTAATGGATAGATCAGATAAACAGAGAATTGAGGGAATCGTGCAAAGGATATTGGATGATTTCGGCGATGACAGAGCTATCAACAAGACGGATCTGTGCAACGAGCCGGATAAGACAGCCATTATCGATGTGATTGACAAACTCATGAAGATTCTGTATCCGGGCTACTACAGCGATAAGCTGTATAAGATATACAGTCTGAAGAATAACATGTCTGTTATCATAGAGGATGTAATATTCCATCTGAAGAAGCAGATCATGATAGTTCTCAGGTATTGCAAAAAGTTTCCTGAGCTCACAGATGCTGAGCTTGAGGATAAGGCGATGGATATAACATATGAATTCATGGATAAGATACCTCAGATAAGAGACTATCTTGAGACGGATATCCAGGCGGCATTTGACGGGGATCCTGCTGCGGGCAGCAAGGATGAGGTCATACTTTCATACCCTGGACTTTATGCGATATCTGTATACCGTATGGCACATGAGCTTTGTCTGCTGGAGGTGCCTATGATACCCAGGATCATGACCGAGCACGCCCACAGCGTGACCGGAATAGACATTCATCCGGGTGCCACCATAGGAAAGTATTTCTTTATTGACCATGGTACGGGAATCGTTATCGGCGAGACGACTATTATCGGCGAGCATGTGAAGATATATCAGGGTGTGACACTTGGAGGACTCTCTACACAGGGAGGTCAGAAGCTCAAGGGAGCCAAGAGGCATCCAACCATCGGTGACAATGTAACCATCTATTCAGGCGCGTCCATCCTTGGAGGCGAGACTATCATCGAGGACAACGTTGTTGTGGGTGGTAATACATTTATCACCAACTCAGTAGAGAAGGATACAAGGGTTACTGCCAAGAAGCAGGAGCTTCAGTATAAAAATAATTAGAGGACATACAAATGAGTGACATACGAAAGATAGCGGTTCTGACCAGCGGAGGAGATGCTCCGGGCATGAATTCGGCTGTTAGGGCTGTGGTTGTATCGGCCATCAACAGTGGAATAGAGATAGTCGGCGTGATGCGTGGTTACGAGGGACTTATCGACTGGGAGACACAGCCGCTCGGCCTGGCGGATGTCAGGAACATAAACAATCAGGGTGGAACGATACTTTTCACCAGCAGAAGCGAGAGATTCCTTCAGAAAGAATACCGCGAGCAGGCGGCAAAGAATCTGAGAGATCACGATATAGATGCACTTGTTGCCATCGGCGGGGATGGAACACTCCGCGGAGCCATAGCATTTCAGGATGAGGGTATCAATACTATCTGTATCCCTGGAACAATAGACAGAGATGTGGCATGTTCTGAGTATACGCTGGGATTTGACACAGCGGCGAATACAGCCATGGAGGCTATTGACAGAATAAGAGATTCATCGGTTTCTCACGGACGATGCAGCGTCGTGGAGGTCATGGGACGAAAGAGAGGCTATATAGCACTCTGGGCAGGCATGGCGACATCTGCGGATGCCATCATAATTCCTGAGAAATGGGATGGCGACTTTGACTGTATCATAGATGCGATAAAGGCAAAGCATGCTGACGGAAGAAACAGTTATCTTGTTGTAGTTGCTGAGGGCGTAACGGATGCACCGGAGCTTGCGCAGATGATCCTGGATAAGACAGGCATAGAATCAAGAGTGTCGGTGCTGGGGTACATACAGAGAGGCGGTCAGCCTACAGCAAAGGACAGGATGTACGGCTCGCTTATGGGGGCATATGCTGTGGATGTACTTAAAAAGGGCGGTACAAACCGTATGGTTGCTATCAAGAATGATATACTTATAGATTACGATATAAAAGAGGCAATAGATATACAGAATAATCAGCTTGATTCATTCCAGTATGAGCTGAGTAAGCTGCTGGCTGAGTAAGAGAGAAAAGGAGAAGGTTATGAAACAGGTAATATTAACAGGCGACCGTCCTACGGGCCGCCTTCATGTGGGACACTATGTAGGATCACTTAAGAGAAGAGTCGATCTTCAGAATTCGGGCAGGTATGATGAGATATACATCATGGTGGCTGATGCACAGGCGCTTACAGACAATGCAGAGCATCCAGAGAAGGTCAGACAGAACATTATGCAGGTTGCTCTTGATTATCTTGCCTGTGGCATAGATCCTGAGAAGTCTACAATATTCATCCAGTCAATGGTGCCTGAGCTTACAGAGCTTACATTTTACTATATGAATCTTGTCACAGTTGCAAGAGTTCAGAGAAATCCGACCGTAAAGGCAGAAATCAAGATGAGAAATTTTGAGGCAAGCATTCCAGTTGGATTCTTCTGTTATCCTATCAGCCAGGCTGCAGACATAACAGCGTTTAAGGCTACAGAGGTTCCCGTTGGAGAGGATCAGATGCCTATGATCGAGCAGTGTAAGGAGATCGTTCACAAGTTCAATTCGGTATACGGAGAGACTCTTGTAGATCCAAAGATTGTCCTTCCGGACAACGAGGCATGTCTCAGACTCCCAGGTACAGATGGCAAGGCAAAGATGAGCAAATCTCTTGGAAACTGTATATATCTGTCTGAGGATCCTGCGGAGATCAAGAAGAAGGTTATGTCCATGTACACAGATCCAAACCACATTCGTGTTGAAGATCCGGGACAGGTTGAGGGTAACTCAGTATTTACTTATCTTGATGCATTCAGCAAGCCAGAGTACTTTGAGGAATTTCTTCCAGATTACAGTGGAATGGATGAACTCAAGGAGCACTACAGCAGAGGCGGTCTCGGTGATGTAAAGGTCAAGAAGTTCCTGAACAATGTTCTTCAGGCTGAGCTTGCACCTATCAGAGAGCGTCGCCAGATGTGGGAGAAGAGACCACAGGATGTATACGACATCTTAAAGAGTGGCAGTGAGGTTGCCAGAGCAAAGGCAGCAGAGACACTTTCTGATGTAAGGCGCGCTATGAAGATAGATTACTTTGAGAATGACAACTTATTTAAGTAAGCAACATTATACTCGACATTATATCTTTAGAATGGCATAAACACAAAAAAGGATAAAATTCTCCTAAAAAGTCCTGAAAAACAGTGTTCAGGATAAATATAGAGAATTTTATCCTTTTTTGTTGCAAAAGCCTGTCATAGGGATAATTTTATCCTTAAGACAGGAAAATCCTTTAAAATAGGAGAAGTAATACAATAACACTGAAGATGTTCACATGGATAGTTCATCAGAGAATATGTAAAAATATATGTATAAAAAAGCCCATCGGTATGTATTTCTACAGTACAGATGGGCATAAATGACAACAGACAAAAACTGTAATTACAAGAGTAGTTGGTTATATAAACAATCCGGATTTCTCCTTGCTGTGTTCCAGCTTGTCGAGAAGTTTTGCACAAGGCTTAGCCAACAGCAGACCAATGATCACCGATATGCCAACATATATCAGCAGTGTGGCAAGACATTTGCCGTATGTGTGCTGATACATTCCGGCAACACATTCCCTTAGGGCGTTCATGCAGTATGAGAACGGCATGAATTTGTACAGGTACTGGTAGACTGATGGAAGAACTTCCACAGGGAAAGTTCCACCTGCTCCGGCAACTTGTATAACCATGATGATAACTGCGATGGCCTCACCGATATTGCCAAATGCCACGGTGAGAGAGTAGATCAGGAACGTGAATACAAAGCTCGTCATCATCGCAGCCAGCGTAAATGCTATCGGGTGCTTGCACTGTATTCCCACATAGAACAGATCGCCAAATGCTGTTATGATAGTTTGGACCTGACCTATCACGAAAAAGCTTATGTATCTTCCGAAAAACTTCTGGTATGGCTTCACCCCAGGAATCTCGTCGCTATCCTTCACCTTGACATGGATGAGTGCCACAAGAATGAGCGCACCGACCCACAGTGCAAGAACAGTGTAAAATGGAGCCATTGCCGAGCCATAATTGCTGATCGCAAATACCTCCACTGTGTTCATCTGGACAGGAGATGATATGAAGTCCACGATCATCTGTGGGTTTTCCTTTATCGCGGACATGATCTCCTGAAAGCTCTGACTGGCTGTTATACTATCCAGTTTCTGGACGAGTGAGTTTATGTTATCCTTAAGATCAGACATATATTTTACAGTGATCTGAACATTTGCCTTTCCGTCATTGAGTATCGACTGATACTCGGTGAGGGTGGAACTTATCTCAGAAAATGTTCCAGGTACATCGGCTAATATAGTCTGTGCCTGGGACAGAGAACTCTGCATGCTTGACATGGAGCTGGTAAGCGTAGAGGATAGGTCACCATTTATCAGCTCCTTGACATCGGAGATACGGTCTTTGCATTTGGTTATATCTGTTGTTATGACAGATTTGAGCTCTGCTATATCTGAGTCGGACAGCTTGGCATCACCTGTGAACTGTTCAAGATCGTTCTTCAGCTTTTCGAGCTGTACCTTGGCATCCGCAATCTCTGGAGATTGGCTGTCGATGAGGTTCTGAATAGAATCAAGAATCTCAGTGGAAAAGGGGTCTTTTGAATCTACTTCTTTTATGAATGATAATGAGTTCCCCTGGCTGCCTACAGTGATATTATTCACAGTTCTGGATAACTCGTCTAGTCTGCTCGATATAGTGTCAAGGCTTGTATTCATGAGCGAGAGCGCTGACCCCACGATATCCTTGCTGATATCCACACTGTTGTTGAGATTTCCCAGACTGTCAGCACCACTTGAAGCCATGCTGTCTATATTGGGAAAAAGCAGCTTGGTAGTGTCGATCGAATCCGATGCTGATTCTGTGAGCATGGCAAATGTGTTCATCATGTAAATATAATTATCCAAAGTGGAAGATATCTGGTTGAGTTTGCTTTTCAGACCGCTTATGATGTCGGAGCCTTCAATATCGCTTCCGGACAGATAATCACCTGCATTTGCAAAAATTTCAGTCAGGGTACTTATGAGTTTGGTGTTGATCTCATTTTGTACAGTGGTCTTGACCTTTCCTGTGATCTTGGTTGCTATGGCGTTCTTTTTGCTGTTTTCGTAGTATTCTATGCTTGGATTGACGATATTGCCGTTCATAATGCTCAGCATATCCTTTGTAAAATCCTTTGGAATGATGATTCCGGCATAACATTCACCACTCTGTATCAGTTCAAGTGCATCTTTCTTATTGTCTGCGAATGTCCAGTTTATGGTATTATTTGTCTCAAGGCTTTCTGTCACCATGTCACCGATAACGAGCTTGATCCCGTTCAGGTCGATACCCTCGTCCTCAGAATACACAGATATCTTCATGAGAGAAGTTGCTGATTCACCGTATGGATCCCAGTTTGACATGATGTTGAACCAGGCATAGAGAGAGGGGATGATACACAGTCCCATCACCACTGACAGGGCTACGACGTTTGTTGTGAGTCTTTTCAGATCAGATATATATACTCGCCATATATTTTTCATGATGACTTTCCCTCCTGTGATACTGTGTCTGCAGCTGTCTCATTTGCCGGGACATTTTCTGTTGTATTATCTTCATCTGTGATGTTGTCAGATGAGGAAGCTTCATCAGCGCTGCCGTCAACTGTACTGCGTTCAGTTATATCTTTTTCAGTTGCATCGCTTTCGGATGAGGAATCTTGCGCTACGTTTGAAGACTTCCTTGCTGCCATATGTTCATGTATATCTGACTGGATCTGGGCCAGTGAATCAATACGAGCCTGCGTGTCAGACTTTACATTTGTTATTATGTTATCCAGTTTGTTATCAAGCTTTTTCTTAGGTTCAGTGACCTTGGTATATATACTGCCGATGTCAATAAGACTGTCAATACTGTCTTCGGAATCCTGAAGAGAATTAACCATCTCCTGTATTTTATAGTCGGAATATTCCACGTGAATGAGGTATGCCGCTATGATGAACAGACTGGCGATCCAAAGCACCAGAAAGATGATCTTGGAGCTTCCGGTGAAGAAGAGCAGTATGAGAAAGCATGCGGGCACGGTAAAGATGCATTTGATTCCGGCTTTTATCTTTCTCACATTGTTAGCGTGGGCATTGTCTCTGAATTCAAGAACCTTTTCCATTATATCTTTTTCGTCCATAAATGTTCCTCCTGAAATGAACCGTATTCATGATCGAGCTGGCTGTTACATCATCTGAGTGTCTTCCATTCGTTTCTCGATGAAGTGCATTATTCGTATAAAAGGCTTCCTGATGATCAGGCCTATGACGAGCGCCACCACAATGAATAGTGACAGTTCAGCCAGATATACGAGTATGTCATGGTGATACATTCCTCCGATGCATTCCCTCATTGCATTGATGGCATATGGGAACGGAAAGAAGATATAAGCCTGCCTGAAGAACCCCGGAAGTGCTTCGATTGGATATGTTCCGCCACTTCCTGCTATCTGAAGTACCATGATCACTACTGCAAGTGCCTTTCCGATATCGCCAAACGATATGGTTAGTGAGTATATAAGCAGTGAAAACGTAAATCCCGTCAGAGCTGCTACAGCCCAGAATGCAAATGGATGCAGGCATTGTATCTTGAGCAGATACAGGTCGCCGAGGACTATGACAAGTACCTGGAGCTGTGAGAGCAGGAAGAATATGAGGTATCTTCCCCAAAACAGCTGGTGAGGTCTGGCGTCCTTTAGATATTCTGCATCATTTACATGCACCTTCATAAGAGAGACGAGTATGGTCATTCCGACCCATATGGCAAGCACTGAGTAAAATGGTGACATAGACGAACCGTAATTGGCAATCTGATAATAATAGTGCTCATCGACTTTTACTGGCTTTGACAGAAATGTGGCAAGTTCTTCGGCATCACCATTTAAGAACGCCAGGATCGCTGCTGCAACCTCACTGTCAGAAGCTTTGTTTATATCAGATATCGCTGTTGCAATCTTTTCCCTCACATCACCGATGAGATCTGACAGGTCAGAAAGGCTTGTGTTCATGGAGTCGATCGTACCTTTATAATTGTCAAATACAGTGCTGGTGCTGGCGATCGTCTCATTTAGAGTCTTGAGAAGATTCTGGGCGTTCTTCAACGCTTCTTTTATATTAAGAAGAATGTTGTCGAGATCCGGGACGATCTTCTGGCTGAATGTATTGTCTACGGTGTCGATGGCATTTGAAACTGATGACAGTTTTGCCGTGAGATCAGATTCTATTGAAGCTATCTTTGAAAAGTCAAGATTTTCCATAGTCTCTTCGGTAAGGTTGGTCAATGTGTCCACCTGTGACTTCATCTCATCCAGCCTGTCAATAGACTCTTTGACTTTGTCTATGCTGCTGACAGGGAGAGACTTTACAAATGTCTCGATGGCATCAAGTTTTTTGTTAAGGGCCTCGGCATCTGACTTGATGTTGTCCAGATCTGCTGAGATATCATCAGTGTCATCCTTCAAGGTGGCAAGTTTGGCGGATGTCTCAAGTGACTTTATGTCGTTGGTTATAGAATCAATCTGTGACTGAAGATTGTCTCTGAGCTGATAGTAGCTGGACCCGGTTTGATCCATATCGGACAGGCTGGAATCAATTGCGGCATCAGCTTTTTTTATGGCATCTGTGCTTTTTGTTGAAGCAGCCTTGAGGTTGTTGTCTTTTACAAGCTTTTTATTTGCCTTGATGATAGACGTGATCATATCCTGATACCCAGCCAGATTGTCATCCAGAGTCTTTAGTGATGTCACAAATGTCCCACTGTTTATATCAGCAGACAGCTGAGAGTCTGAGCTGTCTATGGATGACAGGAGTTTCTCCGAGATTGCCTTTATATAAGTTTCGTTGATACTTGTCTTCAGAGTAGATACGGCAGTATCGGTTATCTTTGGCGCGACAGCATTCTTCTTCTCATTCTCATAGTACGTGAAGCTCGGATTGATAAAGTTATCGGTCAAAGCGTTGTACATATTTGAAGAGAAATCCGCATCTATGACAACTGCAGCGTAATATTTGCCTGATTTTACACCTTCGATAGCGGCACTTTCCGAGTCTGGAAATACCCACCCGATGCTTGTCTGTTCTTTGAGTTTATCTGTCACAGACTGCCCCATATTGACGATGTTTCCACTTCCGTCATCACTGCCTTTGTCAAGGTTGACAACCGCAATGTTGATATTGCCGGTGTTGGCATATGGATCCCAGTTGGCAAATATATTAAACCATGCATACAGTGCCGGCAGAATACACAGTCCGACCGCCAACACTATAGTCAGTATGCTTCCTTTTATTCCAATCAGATCATTTTTAAATATTTTCAGTATTATCTTCATATTTTGGTAATCCTTTATGTAAATGGTGCAAATGGGGTCAGGCACCTCCGTCCCCCATCAAATGGGGTTAGGCACCTCCGTCCCCCATCAAATGGGGTCAGGCACCTCCGTCCCCAAGAGACGATATCTACAGATTTTTAAAGTGAAACTGTTTCTTGCCGGTTGCATAGTCGTCCACGATCTGACCGTGTCCATAGAGTTTATACTTGTAGGTGACAAGCCCTTCGAGACCGACAGGTCCCCTTGCGTGGATCTTGCTGGTGCTGATACCGACCTCTGCACCAAATCCATATCTGAAACCGTCGGCAAATCTTGTGGAGCAGTTCTGGTATACTCCGGCTGAGTCGACAAGCTGCATGAAGAGGGCGGCAGTATCAGCGTTCTCAGTCACGATACAGTCTGTGTGGTGTGAACCAAAGTGGTTGATGTGAGCAATTGCTTCCTGAACGTCATTCACGATTTTTACAGAGAGGATCAGATCAAGATATTCCGTATTAAAATCGTCATCTCCCATGATCTCAAAATCGTTCTGGCTGTCGGTTGCGGCTTTCGTGTGTGAACCGTTGGTCTGACCGTCAGTTGTGTACGCCCGTTTAATGATCTCCGCAGCTTCAGCTGTTCCGCGAAGCTTTACTCCGTGATCTTTAAGTGATCTGGCTATTGCAGGGAGCATCTCATCTGCCACATCCCTGTGAATGAGCAGTGTCTCGGTCGAATTGCATGCAGCAGTGTACTGGGTCTTTGCGTCTATGATTATAGGAATCGCCTTATCTATGTCAGCATCCTTGTCTATGTATGTGTGGCAGATTCCATCTGCGTGTCCCATGACAGGAATCTTGGTGTTGTTCATGATGTATTGCACAAACGCATTTGAACCTCTAGGTATGAGAAGATCCACTGATTTGTTGCAGGACAGAAGCTCATCGATCTCGTTGTGCTGACTTGCCTGGAGCATGCAGCCTTCAGGTGCTCCGTTTGCAACTGCTGTGCTGTAGATCACATCGAAGAGTGCCTTGTTGGTGTTGGCTGTCTCCTTGCCACCTTTAAGAACTGCACAGTTTCCACTTTTAATGCACAGAGAAGATATCTGCACAAGTGCGTCTGGCCGTGCTTCGAATATAATACCGATGACACCGATCGGACATGTCACCCTCTGGAGCACAAGTCCTTCGTCGAGCTCTCTCTTGAGCTGGGTCTGTCCAACCGGATCAGGGAGTTTTATGAGCTCATCGATACCATTTGTCACATCGTCAAGCTTGTGCTCGTCGAATTTCAATCTCTTCTTGACGGATGCTGCAATCCCGTTCTCCTCGGCAGCAGCCATATCCTTTGCATTTGCCGCAAATATATCATCTTTGTGAGCGATGAGCGCGTCTTTTACATGTGCTAGTATGTTGTTTCGTGTATCCTCTGACAGTGCCGCCATCTTGTAACTGTCGGCCTTCATTTTAGAAGTTGCTTCCTGCATGTTCATATGTCTTGTTCTCCTTTATAAAAGTAATTTGTAAATCTTCTTTATATACATTTATATCAGCTTTGTATATTTTGTGTATATTATGGCATATCCCGGTGGACTGCAAATGATCTGCAAATGTTTTATTAATATTGTCCGCAGGTCATACAAGGATATAATCCATTTCATATTACCACAAGTTGGGGATGGTGACTACAGGGAAGAAGAGATGTAAGGTTGCTTCGTGGATTTCTTAAGATATTGCGACAGCCGCCAAAGCCTGTGTTTGCACAAGACCTTGGCGGCTGCTCCGCGAAAATATAAAATACTTAGTTCATTATCACAACAAAGCTCTGTGCCGGAAGAGTGATAACTCCATCAGCAACGCTTGGCTGTGTGCCGTTTATTGCTATAGAATAGATAACCTTTGAATCCTCTGTCAACTCGGTAAGTTTTCTTGACTGAGTGGCAGTATTCTTAGGATTCACTGCAAGGATCAGGTTTCCTCTCTTGTATACCAGAGGTTTTCTGCTGATGATCTCAAGATTGCTCTTGTCGAGAAGATCAGCCTGTGAGTGTCTGAGAGAAGTGAGGGCCTTCACTGTATTGAGCAGTGAGTTCTGGTCTGCCTCGGAAGCCTCAACATTTGCGGCATTTTCTGCAGGATCAACCGGGAGGTAAAGCTGGTCTGCCGGTGCTGTTGAGAATCCCATGTTCTCACCTGAGTTCCACTGCATAGGAGTTCTTGAACCGGTTCTTGTAAATCCACCCTCCTTGCTTGCCATGCTTCTGAATCTCATGGCGATCTCATCGCCATAGTAGATGAATGGATTGCCGGGCATAGTCAGGAAGAATGCGTAGGCAAGCTTTAACTCATCCTCAGAGAGTCCGTAGCTGATACGTGTGGTATCGTGGTTTCCTGTGATGAGGGCGATGGCGCCCTTGTCCTTTATCTGCTCATATCTTCCCATATATTCATCAATGAAGTGGTCACATGTTCCCTTGCTGTCAGCCTTGAAGAAGCTGTTGTTTGCCACGCTGTCATCGAGCTTCTCCGGAAGAGATGCAAATGCATTCAGGTGAGCTTCGTAATCTCTTACCAGAGAGTTATATCCGTTGCCCATCCAGTCAAGATAGAAGTCCATATCGAAACCTGCCTTGATGGACTGCTCAGCCTTTCCCCACTCAGATACAAATGCTGATTCTGGGTATTCGGCGTGAATGTCACCGAGAATATCCTGCCATACAGCGACAGTTCCACTCTTGTTCGCATCGTCGTGTTTTACAAGTGAGTCAGCCATATCAACACGGAATCCGTCACATCCGGCATCAAGCCAGAAACGGCACACGTCCTTCATAGCTTCCCTTGTTGCGATACATGCAGGATCGTACATGCTCTTGTGCCATCTCTCGGTTGGGTTCAGAACACCATAGTTGAGAGCCGGCTGGCATTTGAAGAAATTGACGATGTAGGCTGCATTTCGAGGTGTCTCGCCTGCGATGTAGTTGAGACCTGCACCGCCGCAGAGCCAACCATCAGTCCACATATATCTGTCAGTGTACTCATTTGTCTCAGGCTTCTTGCTCTCGGTAAACCATGCGTGCTCCTCTGATGTGTGGCCTGGAACAAGGTCGAGAAGGATATGCATATCCCTCTTATGAGCCTCAGTAAAAAGGTTTTTGATATCATCCATGGTGCCGTATCTCTCGGCAACCTTCTTGTAATCCCTTACATCATAGCCTGCATCAGAAAATGGTGAATCAAAGCATGGATTCATCCAGATAGCATTGCATCCAAGAGACTTGATATAGTCAAGCTTTGCGGTGATTCCGTTGAAATCACCGATTCCATCACCATTGGTGTCGTAGAAACTCTGTGGGTATATTTCATAAAAAATTGCATCTTTAAGCCATGTAGCCATAATAAATGTCCTCCTTAAAAAATGTAGCATGCGCATATAAATGCACTTCGCGCGGCGCATGTGTTACTATTTGTTTCTCCATAATGCGAGCAGCGCACTTGCAGCTATGCGCTGGTGGTTTATAAGGTATATCACAAGTTTTCAGCGAAAACTTATGAAATAAGGTAAGGTACTGCAATCCCACACAGAAATCTGCCTCAGAATACGGAGAACGGTCTTAATAGTATTAAGAACATTCTACTTATTATAATAAAATATAATATGGAAAAATGTAATCCTTTATATGTAAATTAATAGATTTATTTTGTATGAAAATATACTTGTAGAAAACGCACAGCAAACAAAAAAACTGTTGTATTTTATCTGGTTCAAATACGGGATAAAATTTGCTTCACACTGTAAAAGTTTAAACACACAAATGCTGTAATGTATGTTACAATCACAAGGTATGTGTCAGCATAAATGAAAAAATAATATAGCATGTAACAGCTTGAAGTAAACATCTGACGCAAATAATACTGATATCTGTGAAAGGAAAAGTGTATGAGTAAAGATAATAACAACGGCGACAAGGAAAAGTTCGCCTCAAGACTTGGCTTCATCCTTGTGTCTGCAGGGTGTGCCATAGGTCTTGGAAATGTGTGGAAATTCCCGTATATATGTGGGCAGAACGGCGGCGCGATATTTATCGTGATATATATACTGTTTCTGCTGCTCTTGGGATATCCGATATTGACATGTGAGTTTGCCATCGGGCGAGGCAGTGGAAAGAGCGTAGGATCAGCTCTTAGGGAACTGGCACCGCCGGGAGGCAACTGGCACAAGTTCAGCTGGTACGCGTACGCAGGCAATTATCTGCTCATGATGTTCTACACCATGGTAGCGGGCTGGATGGTTTATTATGTGTATGTCATGGGTTCCGGGCAGCTGCACGGAGAGGCTGTTGAGGCCATAGAGGGCAGGTTCTCAGAGATGCTTGCTTCACCAGGACTTATGGCTGTGGTGACACTTGCGGTCATAGCGTGTTGCATAGGCATATGTTCATTGGGACTTCAGAATGGAGTAGAGAGGGTGACAAAGGTTATGATGATCGCCCTTATCATCCTGATGATAGTCATGGCTGTGAATTCACTTATGCTCTCGGGAAATGAAGAGGGACTTAAGTTCTACCTTGTCCCAAGTATAGAGCGGGCAAATGCGAGAGGCTGGGGAAATGTTCTGTTCGATGCCATGACTCAGGCGTTTTTCACGCTCAGCGTTGGTATGGGTTCCATGGAAATTTTTGGAAGCTGCATAGGAAAGGAACATAAGCTTTCAGGAGAGGCGAAGAGTGTTATGTATCTTGATACATTTGTTGCATTGATGGCAGGTGTGATCATTCTTCCGGCATGTTTTGCCTATGGGATCAGTCCCGACAAGGGACCATCACTTTTGTTTATGACACTGCCAAATGTGTTCAACCATATGCCGGGGGGAAGAGTATGGGGAGTACTGTTCTTTATATTCATGTCATTTGCGGCACTTTCCACGGTTATAGCGGTGTTTGAAAATATTATTTCCATAAGCATAGATATGTTTGGCTGGAAGAGAAAGAAGTCTTTGATCATCAATCTGATTGGAATATCAGTGCTTTCCATGCCGGCAGTGTTAGGCTTCAACATATTGTCAAAGATTGCTCCGATGGGAGCCGGTTCCAACATAATGGATCTGGAGGACTTCCTTGTGTCGAACAATATACTTCCACTTGGATCACTGCTGTTTGTGTTGTTCTGCACCAGAAAGAACGGATGGGGATTTGACAATTTTGTCGCAGAGGCAGACGCAGGAATTGGCAAGCCATTCCCGCGGTATCTCAGAAAATATATGTCATATGTGCTGCCATTGATAATAGTTGTCATCTACTTCAAGGGCTACTATGATACATTTGCACCTAAGGGAACACTATTGCTGTGTATCTGGATGTGCGTTGCATTATTGTTTGTATTGTTTATTGGCTATCTGGCATTCGGACACAGCCGCAGGGATGGCGGCGGAGATGTCAGTGGACACCAGCCATCTGACAGATAGTTTTTTGAATCTATATTGGATTTTTGACAAGATTTTGGTTGGCAAGTTTTGATAAGATTCTTAAGGATTTTTATGGACATAGACTTGATTTTATGTCAACCAAATGTTATTATATAAGTACCAACAGTAAGTCCTTCGATAGTGCGTTTATCTATGTAAGTGTTCTGTGTGAGCATCGCTCGAAGGCTATTGGTATTAAAAAAAGGATTGAAACCGCGATATTGATCGTAAGGTTCAATCCTTTTTTAGTTTCTTCGAAAGGGGGTCAGGCACCTCCGTCCCCACAGCGAAAGGGGGACAGGCACCTCCGTCCCCCACAGCGAAAGGGGGACAGGCACCTCCGTCCCAAAAAAATTAAGGCATCTCATATATTCCTTTTAGGATTCCCAGTTCCTTCATGAGTTCCAACTCATCGACATAATGTCCGGTCTGTAAATGAGAATAGAACAGATTGGAGAATACATCGGCTATCTGGATAAATTTGTTGCAGGATGAATCAAAGTAACTCACTGAGAAATCTCCGGCGACCTGTCCGGAGAGAGAGAGCTCTGTGTTTAGATAATTCTCTAGAAATGATTTGTTCTCTACACGCTCATTCCTTTCGTCGAGCTGAAGAAAACAGCTTTCGTCCGGGAGGTATCCGCTTTGAATAAAGTATAGCAGTGCGGATTTGATGGAGTAGTTAAACGTTCTGGATATGTTGTCAAAGAAACGGCTTGGCAGGTTCTCGTTCTTCATCATGATATAGTACACGTCAAAGTGATGTTTCCTAGAAAAGTAATCCACAAATATGTGCTTCATATCCCTGTCAAACTGCGCACCCTTGAGTTCACGGAATTTGCCGTCACGGAACATCCTGCCACCGTGTTTGACTATCTTTCCAGTCATATCGTCAACCTTATCACTGTCCAGATCAAGAAGCATCTCGTAATTTGAAGAGATAAATCTCTTATACGCTCTTTCAAGGGCGATGGGATCAAGAACATGTATCATAGACACAACAAAATACAGGTCGCTTGTATGATACCTGTTGATTGATCCTGATTCGTCTATGTATATATTCATGACCGCCACTGTCCCTTCTTATCTTATGTAATGTTGAAAAATAGAAATATACCAGATATAAAAACTATATCCACATGCGGATCAGTCCACTGATACAAGCTCAATCTTAAAGTTCAGCTCTTTGCCAGCCATCTCATGATTGGCGTCAAATGTGATGGATTCATCATCTTTTTCGATAACTTTCACAAGAAACTGCTGTCCCATGGAATTGGCAAGGTATACCTGATTGCCGACCTCAAGATTCTCAGCACCAGGCATATCTGCAAGAGGAGCCTTGATGATGGCTTCTGGATCAGGCATTCCGTATGCATCTTCTGGGCGGAGATGAACATCGATTATGTCGCCGACATTCATACCCTCAACAGCCTGGTCAAATCCAGGTATCATCTGACCTGCGCCGCATACGAACTCGATTGGCTCGCCTCTGTCATATGATGAATCAAACTTGGTTCCGTCGTTAAATGTTCCTGTGTAATGAACCTTACAGGTTCTTCCTGTGTTACTCATAAATATTTGTCCTCCAATTGTGGTAGTAGAGCAGACGCATAAGCCCCTGCATGTATCATAAACGACAGCCTATGATATGTAATAATTAATTGTAACATGAAATGATAGGAATGGGTATAGGCAAAATACTTTCCATTTAAGGTGTGCCAACCTCGATCAGGTTTCCGTCCGGATCATAGAATCTGATAACGCGCTGTCCCCATGAGTGAGTCATCAATCTGTTTACATAATGTATATCATAAGGACTCTTGTCCAGTTTCAGAGCAAATGCCTCGATGTCGGGTTCTTCAAAATAGAGTTCACATGCATTGTTGTGAGATATTACAGGAGCATCAATAAAATCGGTCCAGATGGAGTAGTCCTGAAGCACCAGACCACCAGTTAATATAACATTTCCTTCATTGTCCAATATGACATCCAGCCCGAAAATATCTTTGTAGAATTTCTTTGATCGTTCAATATCTTTAACCACGATCAGTACATTTTTTAAAATCATAATAGTTCTCTCCCCTTTGTGTAGTAAAATGTTTATAATAGAAATTGCGCATCTGGATCTGATAAGTATAAAATATCAGATTGTATATGAGTTTATGGCAATATACAAAAATTATACACCATTATTTATTTAAATTCATCTAAAACAGAAACTGTGACATGTGTGGTAGTTAGAAATAGGCTGGATTAGTTTGAGATAGGCAGATTATTACACAGAGAAATAGGAAAATACAACCGGAGGGAAAAAATATGTTGAAATTGGGATGTCATGTAGGTATGTCAGGCAAGGATATGATGCTTGGCTCCGTTAGGGATGCTGTATCATTTGGGGCAAATACGTTTATGTTATACACTGGAGCACCGCAGAATACGAGGCGCAAGGATATATCGGAGCTGAAGATACAGGAAGCTCATGAACTCATGGCGCAGCACGGCATAGAGGAGTTTGTGGTCCATGCACCATACATAATCAATCTTGCAAATACCGTAAATCCTGCAACTTATGAGCTAGCAGTTGAATTTCTTGCAAAGGAATTAGAGAGAGCTGCGGCTATGGGATCACATACGATAGTCCTTCATCCTGGATCACATGTTGGAGAGGGCGTGGACAAGGGAATAGCAAGCATAGTAAAGGGACTGAATGAAGTCTTGACCGCAGACACTACATGCCATATAGCGCTTGAGACCATGGCGGGCAAGGGGAGCGAGATCGGAAGAAACTTCGAGGAGCTGGCACGCATATATGATGGCGTTAACTACAATGGCAAGCTCAGAGTATGCTTTGACACCTGCCACACCAGCGATGCGGGGTACGACATAATACACGACTTTGACGGTGTCATGGAGAAGTTCGACAGACTCATCGGCAAAGATCAGATAGCGGTATTCCACATGAACGACAGCAAGAACGAGCCAGGAGCTGCAAAGGACAGACATGAGAACTTTGGATTTGGCAAGATCGGCTTCGAGCCACTTATGTACATCATGAACCACACGGACTTCATGGAAGTGCCAAAGATCCTGGAATCCCCATACATCAAAGACCCGGAAAACAGCAAGAAAAGCTACGAGCCATTCAAGAGGGAGATCGCCATGATCCGCAAGGGAGAATTTGATCCTGAGATGAGGGAGAAAGTGGTAGAAGATAACAGATAAAAAAGGAGCTCTACTTAGTAGAACTCCCTGAATGTTTTCTTTCGGCATCGCTGCCTATCCGAGTTTTGGTAAACAAACAACCCTTATAAAGCTCAGTCGTGCACTGTTTCTCGGAACATCACACGCGTCTTCACTTTACAGCCTGCTACGACTATTAAGTTTACGTCAGGCTGATAGGCAACTCATGTCACCTGCATAACAGCGCTTTCGCCCCGTTTCTATTATTCATTATAAACTGAGCCGCAAGAAAGGCAATAAACCTGTGGTTTATCATTGCATATCTAATGTTCAGTCAAAACACAGGTAATCAGCCATTCATCTGCTTCAAAAACTATAATAAAAGAGATGTATGTTGTGTATGGGCTATCGGTAGTGAAGACTGCCGAGCTTCAGGATTTTCCTGCCGAGCTGAAGACCGCAGCGCCCTTATCGCGGTCGTAAGCGAGTGCAAATGGAAAATTCTGAAGCGACAGCAGTCGAACGTGATAGCAGATACACAACATACATCTCTTTTTCAAGAACTGAATGCAGATGAAGGACTGATTACCGTCCGTCATTTACTCCTCCGGATGCTCCGTCAGCCAATGCTCGATAACCTGTGCGTCAGAGTGGCACTGCACAAACGTGCCATTGATCCTCTGGGTGCTCTCGATACCCTTTCCTGTGGTGATGACAAGCTCGCCAGGCTGAGCCTCGTCGAGTGCTCTTGTCAGAGCTTTCTCCCTGTCTACAATGATATAGCATGGCTTTGTGATGTACTGCTTGATTTCCTTGCAGATATCCTCACAGGACTCAAAACCAGGATCCTCCATGGTGAGAACGACCTTGTCGGCATACTGCTCAGCAAGTCTGCCCATGTCTTCACGGCGTTTCTTGTAACGCTCGCCGCCGCAGCCAAATACGACGGTGATTGACTTTGGCTTCATGGTTTTTTTAACCATCTCATACAGTCTGTACATGCTTATATAGTTGTGGGCGTAGTCAATCATAAATGTACGATCCTTCCAGTGATATACCTGAAGTCGCCCTGGAACGTATACGTCTCTGATGCTGCTTCTGATCTGTTCGTTTGGAATGCCGATGAGCAGAGACGAGATGATAGCCGCAACGATGTTCTCCACATTGTAGTCACCTATCAGGTTGGTGTTGTACGCTCTGTTCTCTCCTCCGTATATAAGCTCAAAGTAGCTGTTATGGTCTGTGAGGTCTTCGTTGTGGATGCTGGCGAATTCAGTATCCTTTTCAAAGAAATCGTCATCCCTTGACATGAGCTTTTCTACAGATTCCTTGCTTCCGTATACAACAACGTGCTTGTCCCTTACTTCATTATATATAGTTTCAAAATATCTTGTGTCACTGTACAGCACAACGTTGTCGCACTGCTTAAGGAAGGATACCTTGCATCCAAGATAGTCCTCCATGGAGGCGTGCTCTGTCGGGCTGATGTGATCGTAGTCGATATTGGTAAATACTCCGACCTTGTAGTGCTCTCCGTAGATACGGTTCATCTTCATGGCCTGGGATGATACCTCCATGATACAGTGAGTGCATCCTTCATTTACCGCCATGTCGAAGTATGTCTGAAGTTCGATAGGCTCCGGAGTGGTGAGTGTGGTTTCAAATACCTTTGTTCCTACGTCTATCTCATGTGTTGAGAATGCAGCACATCTGTTATCAGTGTACTTGTCAAGTATATCCTTCATGACAAATGTGACAGTGGTCTTACCCTTTGTTCCGGTGATACCGACTTTGGTAAGGTTGTCGCCAGGATTGCCGAAGAACCATCTTGCAGCTAGAGCCATGGCCTTTCTTATATCACTGACTATTATATATGGAATGTCTACTCCGTCATACTTCTGCTGTGACAGGTATACGATAGCACCCTGTGAGATGGCGGATTTCAGATATTCTTCTTTAAAAGAAGCACCCTTGCACACAAAGAATGTGCCCGGAACAACATCCTTGGAATTGATGGTTATATGTGTAGGTGAGATATCTTTGCAATCTTCTGAGTAATCTGTCACCAGCTTCTGCTGATCTAAGATATCCAATAAAGTTGTTAATTGTAAATTTTCTTTCATGGTTTTTCCCCTTGGAATAATTTCTTTAATAATTTCTTTTCAAAAATTCTTTTTAAAATCTCTTTTTAAAATTGCTTTTTAACAATATTTTAAAATGTCAATTTTTGATATTATGCTTTCAATAAGTCGTTATGTCAAATGTTTTATTAAGCATATAAGATGAATCGGCTGGAATCGCGTGGTAGTCAGAGGTTCTTTTTCTTTCATATTTATCCCCATTTTTATTTTCATCTACACACTGATCCTGAAATTTAATGACAGCTCATATTATAACATGTATTGACAAAATATCACCATAAATTTGTGTTGCAAAATTACAGTTATATGTGGATAAAATGCAATAATTTTTGATAACTTTGTGATGCTTGTTGATAACTTGTATC
>OLRH01000364.1_pt1 | contig 22541 bp, 23 predicted proteins | sample 1672321 | NCBI WGS metagenome assembly OLRH01 (sample SAMEA3136671, study PRJEB25190) | human gut metagenome | reverse complement strand
CACAGGTGTACCCGCAGCCGCCCCGGCAAATCATGTAGGATCGTGCATTTCATGGCTCACTCCGCCTTGCTTTCCTCCGCAGAAGCGTCCTCCACCACAGCAGCAGCCTCCGCCTCTGCGCGGCATTCGTTGATTGCCTTCGCATCGGCATAAACATCCTCCGCACCCTCACGCACCGCCGTGACCGTTTTCATCACGCCCTCCTTGGCACGCAGTGCGGCAGCGGTTGTGTGCGCATAGACCTTGCAGGCATCCTTGCTGCCGAGAACCTTCAGGCCCGCCGTGCCGAACAGCACTCCGGCGGCAAACATAGCGATTTTTTTCATTGTCATAGCAGTTGTCCTCCTAAACAGATATTTAGATACAGCCAACGACCGGATATATAGGTCGTTGGATTGATCTTTTCATAAATGGGCCACGGCCGCAGCCGGTCGGTAAATGGCCCGGGTATAAACCGGTTGCAGCATGGCCTCCGACACCCTGATAAAGTAAACGGCTCTGCACATAGCCTTGGTATGCCCCTCGACGGTTAGAACTGACTAACTGCGCTGCATAAAAAAACAACCATCAAGCGTGCCTATATTAGCAGATTTCGTCCGGTCTGTCAAGATGGCCCCGAGTCGGAAAAACTGTTTTTTCAGGAGTACAATACATTTTGGACAAATGAATAAAGGGATATGGAAAATAGCCGCTCATGAGTGAGGCCGAGCTGCCGACCACAAACACGAGGAAATGCTTTGCCTGTATTAAAGGATGGCCTTAAAATGCGGTGATTTGTATTGACGCTATAGGGCTTTTTTGCTGCAGGTTTGCTAAAGATGTGATGAAGGATAGTAAGCTACCTTTTCAAAATGCTTTTTCCGACAATGAAAATCCCTGCCAATATTTCTGCAGCGGACAGCCCCATCAGAAGACCGGATACGAACTCCTGCACCTCTGAGCCGCTGGCCGTGGCCGACATGGCGTTGCAGGCAAGGCCGAGGACAACGAGAATGATACCGTAGAGAATCCCTTTCTGCCTTTCCAACTCCAGCATGCAGCGCAGCAGGTCAAGGATCTGTTCATCGTCATAAACCCGCATGCTGTCCTCCGCCGCATCCTCACCGTCCATCAGCTCGGGGAGCGTAACGGAAAGCTCCCTGCAGACCTGTTCAATAATGCTGTAATCGGGTATGCACTTGCCGTTTTCCCATTTGGAGATCGTCTTATTGGACACGCCGAGTTTTTCCGCCAGCTGTTCCTGCGTCAGATTTTTCTCCCTGCGTTTCTTGGAGATGTAACTGCCGATGGCTGTTTGATTCGTTGAATTTTCCTCCTTTCCACGGCTTTATCATAGACGATGGGGAAAACAGATACTACTGTTTTTCGATAGGTGGTCGTTTCCTGATAACAGGTGGTTAATTCCTGCATAGTATTCGAGAGGGATATAAGGATTACGCTGGCAGAAGCCTGAACAGTGCCGGAAGGATATTTCCGCTTAGCTCCGTTAATGCAGTGCCTTGGTGGGGCAGACCTTTGTGCATTCGTAGCAGAGGATACATTCCGTCCCGTTTTTCCGCTTGCGGGATTCTTTGTTGACCTCCACGTTCATGGGGCAGACCCGCAGGCATTTGCCGCAGCGGACACATTTACTCTCGTCGCAGTGAACGCGCAGCAGAGAAAAATAGCTCATGGGCTTGAGAAGCACCGTGATGGGACACAGATATTTGCAGAATGCCCGGTTATCCTTGAAGGCAAAGGCCAGCGCGATGCCGGCGATGTAATAGAGCACATTCCCGGCGAGGAACAGCCAGAACATTATTTTCTCAAGATTTACGACCTTGAACAAAAACAGGCCGGACACAAGCACCAACGACAACACAAACATCACATAGCGCAGAGCACCCAGCTTCTCCTTTCGGGGCTTCTGCGGCTGCTTATAGGGCAGAAAATCCAGCACCATCGCCGTCCAGCAGGCATAGCCGCACCAGCCGCGCCCGAACAGCAGCGGGCCGAAAATCTTTGCCACGGCATAGTGAATGGTCGCCGCTTCAAAAACGCCGAGAAACAGATAGTACCAGAAGCCCTCAAGCTGCATATTCTCATGAGAAATCACACCAAGGTACAGCAGCATATAGCTTCCGACTGCCAACTGCACAAAATGCCGGGCATAGCGTTTCCCGGCAGTGAACAGCGCCGTTCCCAGTGCGAGGCAGCCGCCTATGTAGCTGAAATTCAGCAGATAGAACAGGTTGTCCTTTGTGAGCCACAGCGTGACCGCTACTGCTTCAAACAACAGAAACAGCAGGATCGACATAAGATATTTTGAAAATCCCCTGCTATTTTTCGCCGTTTTCCTTTTCTTCATCGCTTGTCTCCTTCTTCGTTCCCTTCAGCGCACCGGCAGCCGAACTGCCGCACAGACCCACGGCAACGCCGATCATCATGCCGAGAGCGAGATTGTCTGTTACGATCCCGAATAGCATGCCGAGGCTCAAGCCGATGGCAAGGCCAAGGGAGCTGTCGGCGGGGGTGCTTGTGCCTTTTGACTTGATTTTATCATTTTTAGTCTTCATAATCTACTCTTCCTTTTTTGAATCGTCATTTTCTGTACCGCTCCGCGTGCTGTGCTTCCCGGTACACGGAACACAGGGATGCCTTGCGGGAATTGATCACGGAGAGGGGGACAGCTGCGTTGCCGCTGTGATACACAAGCTGGGAAATGTACCGGGTGTGTGATATAATGAGACTAACAAATCGGGATTTGCGGAGGGGAACAGAATGGACACAACGATACAGGATACCCTTTTTTTCTTTGACCAGCATCAGGCTGTCTATCCGCTGTATGCGTGCTTTCAGGAAAAGCTCCTTGCCAGGTTCCCCGAAAGCCGAATCAAGGTGCAAAAATCCCAGATCTCATACTACAACCGGCACCTTTATGCCTGTGTATCCTTCTTGAAGGTAAAAAAGAAAGCAGAGCTGCCGGAGGACTATTTTGTGCTGACGCTGGGGCTGTCCGCTCCGCCGGAATCCGACCGGGTGGCGGCAAAAACCGAGCCGTATCCGGGGCGGTGGACAACGCATTTTGTCATCAGCAGTCCGTCCGATTTAGACGAAGATTTATTTGATTGGATCGAGCAGGCTTATCAATTTGCGCAGGCAAAATAGCGGAGGATACAGAGGCAAGTCAACGAATATCAGAAAGCGGCAATGGCAACACTGAATCCGGCGCTTGACAAAAAGGATGTTCTCATCAACGGCGTCATGGGCTTGTGCGGGGGATCCGGGGAGGCCATTGACATCGTGAAAAAATGGCTGATGCAGGGGCATGAGCCGGACAAGAAGCATTTGGTCAGGGAGCTTGGGGATGTGGCGTGGTATCTCGCCGAGGCGGCCACGGCATTGGATGTTCCGCTGGAGGCTGTTTTTCGGGGAAATCTGGACAAGCTGCGCCGGCGTTTCCCCAACGGCTTTGACACCGGAGCTTCGGTGAATCGCAAGGAGGGGGATCTGTAAATGCAGGATTTAGGCGTATTTCACAGTCTCAGTGCCCTGTGGCTCAGGGTGCTGAACGAGCTGGAAACCAAGGGGGCGGAAGCCGTTTATACCGACAATGCAGGTGAAAGCGCAGCAGTCAAGGAGCTGCTGTATCTGACCGCAGAGGTGCAGGATGCCGCGCTGCCCGATGCGATCATCGAAAAGCATAAGGTGCAGGCGGAATATGATTGGATGGTCCGCAATTTTACCGTGCAGGAGGAAGCACCGGAGCTGCATCATGAGAATTCCTAATTCAAAAGGAAATTGCGGAGAAGGCCGGCATTCCCTGCGGAAAGCTGATTTTGATCGTAAAGTCGGCGCACTTCTATTTGCGCGACAGAGAAAAGGTGCTGGCGATTATAGACAAAGAGCGCTGAGCGCAACGGCCGTATAACGAAAGCACGGCTTCCGGTTTGACGGACTCAACACATTGAAAACACAAGAGCTTTTTTGAACTGCGAGTGCAGAATAAGGGGATTGGAGACAAAGACCAAAAGGCGATCAATGTGATGCAGACCTGCCAAAAATGTGTATAGAATCGTCTTTTTGCCGCAGGCATTGTGTCTGCGGCAAAAAATTTTCTTGACATCGCAAAAAAATACTGCTTTATTATATAGGTATATGACACCCTGTGTATGCCCGAAAGGAGGCCGGCACTTATGGAGCGCATCACGTCCCGCACAAATCCGCTGCTCACGCATATTCGCCGCCTGGCCGCCTCCGGCAGCTACCGCCGTCGGTGCGGAGAGTATCTGGGCGACAGCCCCAAGCTGCTGCAGGAGGCGCTGCTGTGGAAGGCGGAGCTTGTGTGCGTGGTGCACACCGGAGCTGCTGAGCTGCCGCCGCTGCCTGCCGATGTTCGGGTGGTGGAGGTCCCGGCAGACATAATGACCTCCGTTTCGCCCATGAAAACGCCCCAAGGCGTTTTATTTACCTGCCGCATTCCGGCCCGCGCCCTGCCGGAAAAGCTCACCGGCCGGCGCTATGCGGTGCTGGAGGGAGTGCAGGATCCCGGCAACGTGGGCACTGTCCTGCGTACTTTGGATGCCTTTGATGCTGACGGATTGTTCCTGCTGCCCGGCTGCGCAGATGTATACAGCCCCAAGACCATGCGCGCGTCCATGGGGGCGGTGTTCCGCCGCCCGGTGTGGACCTGCACGGGGCAGGAGCTGCACACGCTGCTGTGCCGCAGTGGCATCCCCCTCTACGGTGCTGCCCTCCGGGCGGACACCATGGATGCCCGGGCAGTGGAGCTTTCTCGGGCCGCCGTGGCCATCGGCAGCGAGGGGCGGGGCCTTACGGAGGAGCTTTTAGCCCTGTGCGACGGCACAGTTCGCATTCCCATGTCGCCCCGGTGTGAGTCGCTCAACGCTGCTGTGGCTGCCTCTGTGCTGCTGTGGGAGGCATACCGCGGAGAGGAGATGGACGCATGTCAGCACTGAAATTCTGGGTGTGGCTGACGGAGCAGAACCGGCTGGGCGGCCCGGCCCGTCAGGCGCTGTTGGAGCATTTTGGCTCACCTGAGGAGGTCTACTATGCCGAGCCCGGGGATCTGCTGCAGGTGGAGGGGATCACCGCCGATCAGGTGCAGGCTCTGGAAAACAAGTCTTTGGACCGGGCGCAGAGCATCCTGGAGGAGTGTGCCCGGAAGGACATCTTCCTTCTGACAGCGCAGGATGCCCTCTATCCCCAGCGGCTGAAGAATATCTATGACCCACCTCTGCTGCTCTACGGCAGAGGCTCCATGCCCCTGTTTGACGAGGAGGCTGCCGTGGCGGTGGTGGGCACCCGGAGCTGCTCGCCCTACGGCATCCGCACGGCGGAGCGCTTCGGCTTTGAAATGAGCAAGCAGGGCGGCTTGGTGGTCTCGGGTCTGGCCCGGGGCATTGATGCGGCGTCGCAGCTGGGGGCACTGCGCGCCGGCGGATTGACGGCCGCCGTGCTGGGCTGCGGTGTGGACGTGGTATATCCGCCGGAGAATGACAGACTCTATGAGGACGTGGCCGCCTCCGGCGTGCTTTTGTCGGAGTATCCGCCGGGGGCGGAGCCCTTTGGCTGGCATTTTCCCGCCCGAAACCGGATTCTCAGCGGCTTGTGCCTGGCTACCCTGGTGGTGGAAGCGCCGGAAAAGAGCGGCGCGCTCATCACCGCCGCCACGGCCCTGGAGCAGGGGAGGGATGTATTTGCTATCCCCGGCCCGCTGGACGCCGAGAGCAGCGTGGGCTGTAACCGCCTCATCCGGGACGGCGCGGGCCTGGCTACGGAGAGCTGGGATATCCTCCGGGAATATCAGAGCCGCTATCCCCATAAACTGCATCCGGACGGGGAGAAGCTGCCGCCGCTGCCCAAAAAGAGCGAAATTTTCTATCCCGAGCGCAGCAAAAAGCCCAAGGTGGCTCCCTCGGGCCTGCCGGTCATCAATGTCCGGCGCAACGCCGAGGGCCTGACGGACGACCAGATCAAGGTGCTGCGGATCCTGGACGATAAGGAACCCATGCTGACGGATGACATCGCCCTGCGGGCCAATGTGCCGGTGCGGCGGATCCTGTCGGCGGTGACAATGTTGGAAATTGACGGCTACACCCGCCAGGAGGGACTGCGCAAGTTCGTCCGCACAGTGGAAGTCGAAGACACAAAGGAGTAACAGAGCATTATGGCAAAAAAGGCTGCAAAAAACCTGGTGATCGTGGAGTCCCCGGCCAAGGCCAAGACCATTGGCAAATACCTGGGCCCAGATTACGAGGTCATGGCAAGCATGGGCCATCTGCGGGATCTGCCCAAGAGCAAGATCGGTGTGGATGTGGACAAGGATTTTGAGCTGGATTATAAGCCCATTAAGGGCAAGGAGGAGATCATCCGGGAGCTGAAGAAGGCGGCGGACAAGGCTGACATGGTCTATCTTGCCACCGACCCGGACCGGGAGGGAGAGGCCATCAGCTGGCATCTGAAATACCTGCTGGATCTGGACGACGCCAAGACCCGCCGGGTCACCTTTAATGAGATCACCAAAAAGGTGGTGCAGGAGAGCATCGCCGCTCCCCGGCACATTGACCAGGACCTGGTGGACGCCCAGCAGGCCCGGCGCGTGCTGGATCGTATCGTGGGCTATCGCCTCTCGCCGCTGCTGTGGAAGAAGATCCGCAGGGGCCTCTCCGCAGGCCGGGTGCAATCGGTGGCCATGCGCCTGGTGGCCCAGCGGGAAAAGGAAATAGAGGAATTCATCCCCAAGGAGTACTGGACACTGGACGCACACCTGGCTAAGCAGGGCGAAAAGGCCGTGTTCAAGGCCCATTATTACGGCAAAAACGGAAAGAAGTATGAGCCTGCCTCCGAGGCCGAGACCCAGGAGATCTGCCGGGAGGTACAGGCCCAGCCCTTTACGGTCAAGAGCGTGAAGCGGGCGGATAAGCAGCGCTCGCCGTCCCCCCCCTTCACCACCTCCACCCTACAGCAGGAGGCATCCCGCAAGCTGAACATGACCCCTCGGCGCACCATGGCCATCGCTCAGCAGCTATATGAGGGCGTGGAGATTACCGGCGAGGGCGCCGTGGGTCTCATCACCTACATGCGTACCGACTCCCTGCGCATTTCCCGCGAGGCCCAGGTGGCCGCCCGGGAGCTGATCGACAGCCGCTACGGCAGCAATTACCGCCCCAACACCTTCCGCCAGTATAAGGCCAAGGCCGGGGCTCAGGACGCCCACGAGGCCATCCGCCCCAGCAATGTGGCGCTGACTCCCGAGCAGGTGAAGAGCGATCTCACCGGAGAGCAGTATCGGCTGTACCGGCTGATTTGGAGCCGCTTTTTGGCCAGCCAAATGGCAAACGCCGTGTATGACAGCGTTTCCGCCGAGCTGGAGGCCGGGACACATAGCTTCCGCGCCAGCGCCAGCAGCCTGAAATTTGCCGGCTATGCCGCCGTGTACGAGGAGAGCCGGGATGAGGAAAAAGAGGACAAGGAGCCGGCCCTGCCGCCCCTGGAGCAGGGGGAAGTGGTGGATTTGAAAAAGATGGAGCCCGCCCAGCATTTCACCCAGCCCCCGGCGCATTTTACGGATGCGTCCCTTATCCGCGCCCTGGAGGAAAACGGCATCGGCCGCCCCTCCACCTATGCCCCCACGGTATCCACCATTCTGGACCGGGAGTATGTGGTCAAGGAGGGTAAGTATCTGCGCATGACCCCCCTGGGATCGGTGGTCAATGACCTCATGTGCCAGCGATTTCCCAAGATCGTGGATGTGAAATTCACCGCCAACATGGAAAAGGAGCTGGACGAGGTGGAGTCCGGCGACAAGAATTGGAAGGCTCTGCTGAGAGAATTCTACGGCGATTTCGATCAGAATCTCAACCAAGTGGAGAAGGACATGGAGGGCGTGTATATTAAAGTGCCCGACGAGGTCAGCGAGGAGAAGTGCGACATCTGCGGGCGCAACATGGTGGTCAAGACCGGCCGCTTCGGCCGCTTTTTGGCCTGCCCTGGATACCCGGAGTGTACCTTTACCAAGCCCTTGGTTGTCCAGATGCCGGGCCGCTGCCCCAAGTGCGGCGGACGGCTCATGAAGCGCACCGGCGTCAGCCAAAAGACCGGCAAGCAATATACCTACTACTGCTGCGACCGCTCCACTGCTGCCGACGAGAGCCAGCGCTGCGACTTCCGCACCTGGGATGTACCCACCAAGGAGGATTGCCCTGTGTGCGGCCAAACCATGTTCAAAAAATCCGGCCGGGGCTTTAATAAGCCCTTCTGCATCAATCCGGAGTGCTCCAACTTCCTGCCGGAGGATAAGCGGGGGTACCACAAAAAGGCGGAGGATACCGCCGAAAAGAAAACCACAAAAACCGCGAAGAAGGCCGGGACCAAGACCACCAAGGCAGCGGCGGGATCCGCCGCCAAGGCTCCGGCGAAAACAGCAAAGAAGGCGGCGAGTAAATCCGCCGCTAAGACGAAGAAAACCGCCGAGAAGGAGTAAGCCATGGAAGTAACGGTGATCGGCGCGGGCCTGGCGGGCAGCGAGGCCGCCTGGCAGCTGGCCCAGCGAGGTATCCGGGTGACGCTGCGGGAGATGAAGCCGGAGAAAAAGACCCCTGCCCATGAGACCGAATATTATGCGGAGCTGTGCTGCAGCAACTCCCTGCGCTCGGATCAGCTGGAAAACGCTGTGGGATTGCTGAAGGAGGAGCTGCGGCGGCTGGACAGCCTGATCCTGCGCTGCGCAGACGCCACTCGGGTTCCCGCCGGGGGCGCCCTGGCAGTGGACCGCCACGGCTTTGCCCGAATGGTTACGGAGGCCATCCGCAGCCACCCCAATATCACAATCATCGATGGAGAGGTAACGGACATTCCCGAGGGAGAGGTGCTGGTGGCCACCGGGCCTTTGACCAGCGACGCCTTTGCCGAGACGCTGCTGAAGCTGCTGGGCCGGGAGAATACGACGCTGAGCTTTTTTGACGCCGCCGCGCCTCTTGTGAGCTTTGAGAGTGTGGACATGGAGTCGGCGTATTTCGCCTCCCGCTATGATAAGGGGACCCCGGACTACATCAACTGTCCCATGGAAAAGGACGAGTATCTGGCCTTTTGGAAGGCCCTGACGGAGGCCCGGGAGGCCCCGGTTCACGGGTTTGAGGATGGGCAGGTTTTTGAGGGATGCATGCCTGTGGAGGTCATGGCTCGGCGGGGGGAGGACACCCTGCGCTATGGACCCCTGAAGCCACGGGGACTAAAAGACCCCAAGACCGGCCGGGAGCCCTACGCTGTGGTGCAGCTGCGCAAGGACAACGCTCAGGGCAGCATCTATAATCTGGTGGGCTTCCAGACCCACCTGAGATGGCCGGAGCAGAAGCGGGTATTCACCATGATCCCGGCCCTGAAGGACGCTCAGTTCCTGCGATACGGGGTGATGCACCGAAATACCTATCTGGATTCCCCCCGGCTTTTAGACCGCTATTACCGGCTGAGAAAGCAGCCCCGCATTGCCTTTGCCGGACAGATGACCGGGGTGGAGGGCTATGTGGAGTCCTGCGCCAGCGGCTTTTTGGCCGGGGTGGAGCTGGCTCGCCGGCTCAAGGGACAGGCGCCCCTGGACTTTCCCCGGGAGACGGCCATCGGCGCCCTGAGCCTGTATGTGAGCAATGAAAGCGTGGGCGTTTTCCAGCCTATGAATATCAATTTCGGTATCATTCCGCCCCTTGACCACAGGGTAAAGGGGAAACGAAACAAGAATGCGGAGCTTTCTGCCCGTTCTTTGCAGATTATTGACCAAATGCGCGAGGAGGTGCTGAGCTGATGAAGATCATTGTAGACGCTATGGGCGGCGACAATGCGCCCCTGGAGATCGTAAAGGGCGCCCTGGCCGGACAGAAGCACTGGGGCGTGGACATTGCCCTCACCGGGGACGAGAGCGCCATCCGGGATGCCCTGGCCCAGTGCGGCCAAGGGGAGCTGCCCCGGGGGGTGGAGATCGTCCCCACCTCCCAGACAGTGGATATGTGCGATGACCCGGCCACGGTGTTCCGCCGGAAGAAGGACACCTCCATGGGTGTGGGATTGACTATGCTCCGAGAGGGGAAGGCGGATGCGCTGGTCTCCGCCGGGTCCACCGGGGCCCTGCTCACCGGAGCAACTCTTATCACCAAGCGCATCCACGGCATCCGCCGGGCCGCTATGGCCCCGGTGATCCCCACCACCACGGGACAGGCTGTTTTGATCGACTGCGGTGCCAACGCCGAGTGTACGCCGGAGTACCTGGTGCAGTTTGCCTATTTGGGCAGCTTTTATGCCCAGCAGGTGCTGGGCCTGACGAGGCCCCGGGTGGGCCTGCTGAACATCGGCGCCGAGGACAGCAAGGGTACAGACCTGCAGAAGCAGACCCTGGCCCGGCTGAAGGAGGCCGATGCCGCCGGACACCTGCATTTTATCGGCAATATCGAGGCCAAGGAGGCCATCAAGGGCGGCTGCGACGTCATTGTGACGGATGGCTTTTCCGGAAACATCCTGCTCAAGACCATGGAGGGTGTGGGCTCCTTTGCTGGGTCGGCCCTGAAGAGCATGTTCAAAAAAAACCTGCTGACAAAGCTGGCCGCTCTGGCGGTGATGCCGGGCCTTAAAGCCTTCAAGGACAAGCTGGACCCCAATAAGGTGGGCGGCACCGCCTTCATCGGTATCTCCAAGGCCGTCATCAAGGCCCACGGGGCCTCCAACGCCGAGGCCATTGAAAATGCCGTCGGTCAGGCGGCGGCCTTCGCCCGCAGCGGCCTTATTGAAAAAATTGAGGAAAATGTGAATTTGATGAAAATTGAGCAGTAAATGCCTATTTGACTATTGACATACATACGCCGATGCCGTATTATTTTTCAAGACATATCCGAAAGGAGAAAAACTCGATATGACAGCAGAGGAAATTTTCAAAACGATGCAGGACCTCATCGCCGAGCAGTTTGCCATCGATGCGGAGGAGATCACCCTGGACAGCTCTTTCGTGGATGACCTGGGCGCCGACTCCGTGGATCTGGTGGAGCTGGTGATGGCCATGGAGGAGGAGTTTGACGTAGGCGAGATCGACGAGGAGGATCTGGCCGGGCTCAAGACCGTCCGGGACTGCGTGCAGTATTTGAACCATAAAATCAACGGTTGAAAAAAGAGACCCCACCGTTCAAAAGACCTCGCAGAATTTGCGTCTGCTGACGCCTAAAAGATTATTTTCGCCCGCGACATGTGCGTGGGCGAAAATTCTTATTCGGCTGCGAGGCCTTTTGCCGGACAGGCTGCTGTAAAAGTGGGAATTTACAGCCGCGGTAAGGAAGGGCGCACGGGAAACCCAAGAAGGGTGTCCTGTGCCATTCGGATCCATAGATTTTGCATCTTCTTCAAAGATGCAAAATCTTATGCGGCGGGCGAAAAGGCATTTTCGGCACGCCGGGGTTTCCTTTTTCAGCTGTGGAGAGGAGTTTTTTATGTTCACACTGGAGGAAAAGCTGGGCTATCGGTTCAAAAACCGCGCCCTGCTGGAAAACGCTCTGCAGCATAGCTCTTATGCCAACGAGCACCGCAGCGCGGGCATGCGCAGCAATGAGCGGCTGGAGTTTTTGGGTGACGCCGTGCTGGGTGTGGTGACGGCAGACTACCTGTACAAAAAGCATCCGGACCTGCCGGAGGGGGACCTGACCCGCATCCGGGCGGCGCTGGTGTGCGAGGAGAGCCTGCACGAGGTAGCCCAAGGCCTGGATTTAGGCCGGCATCTGAAGCTGGGCCGGGGCGAAGAACAGGGCGGCGGCCGGGAGCGGCCGTCTATCCTGGCGGATGCCACGGAGTCCGTGTTTGCCGCGGTTTATCTGGATGGCGGCATGGAGGCCGCTGCGGCACTGATTCACCGGGTGCTGCTGGATAAGGAACGGGAGGAAGCCGTGGAGGAGCGCCGCCGGGACTACAAGACCGAGCTGCAGGAGCTGGTGCAGCGCAAGAGCGGCTCTACTCTGAACTACCGGATGGTGGCCTCTGACGGGCCGGACCATGCCAAGGTCTTTGAGGCGGCGGCTCTGCTGAATGGGGAGGAGTTTTCTACCGGCACCGGTCACAGCAAGAAGGAGGCGGAGCAATCCGCCGCCCGGGCAGCCCTGGAGAAGCTGAAAGGACAGAACTGAAGCATAAAAGCAGGTCTGCGGCCAACTGGCCGCAGACCTGCTTTTATTGGAAGCTCCTTCGTATTCCGCCGATTACTCTTTTAAATTGAGCTCCTCACGATATTTTTTTGCATCCTTTAAGAAGCTGGCTGCGATCATCACAATGACGATGCCGATGGGGAACGCCGCAACGATACTCACCGATTGCAGGTTTGTCATGGAGCTTTCGGCGAACAGCAGCGCGATGGGCAGCAGAATCAGCAGGATGCACCACATGAGCTGGATCAGCTTGTGGGGCTGCTGGCCCTCTTCCAGCCGATGATAGCTGTAGCAGGAGGCCGTGAGGGCAATGGAGTCAAAGGAGGTGGCGTAAAAGGCGATCATGGTCAGCAGCACCACCACCATGATCACCGGTGCGCCTGGCAGGGTCTTGATAATCTCTACGATCATGCTATAGATGTCATTGGTGCGCAGAAAGTGAGCGATGAAGTCGGCCTTCCCGGTCACCTGCATCCCCATGGAATAGTTGCCCAGCACGATGAAGCTGACGATGGTGGAGCCCACGCCAAAGCCGTAGCCGCCCAGAATCGTCTGGCGCACCGTCCGGCCCCGGGAGATATTGCCGATGAAGAACGGTGCGGCCACGCACCACACCATCCAGTAGGCCCAGTAATAGATGGTCCAGGTCTGTGGGAAATGGGAGGTGCGGAGGGGGTCTGTGAAGGTGGACAGGCCAATGAAATTTTGGACCATTGTGCCCAGGGAGGACAGGCCCGTTTCGATAATATACCGGGTCTCGCCGCCGAACAGGAGCACAAAGGCCAGCAGCCCGAAGAACAAGTAGATGCAGACATTGGCCAGCTTGCTGATGCCCTTGAACCCATGCAGAAGGGAGTATGTATATACAAAGCAGGTAATGAAAAGGATGATGATATCGATGGTTACCCGTCCTATTTCCACATGGAACAGCTCCCAAATCAGAGAGCCCATCAGCGGCGTTGCTACGCTGAAGGTGGTGGCGGTTCCGGCCAGCAGGGCAAATACTGCCAGCAGGTCGATGATCCGCCCGGGCCAGCCGTCGGTGTGCTTGCCCAGGATGGGACGGCAGGCCTCGGAATACTTCTGCCGGTTCTGCTTGCGGACATGGAGCATGAACCCGAAGGCTACCGCCAGCACCAAGTAAAAGCCCCAGGGGATAAAGCTCCAGTGGAAGAGCGGATACACTCCGGCCCACTCCTGGACTTTGCCCATTTCAGCCAGGTGGGGGTCGGTGGCGTACAGGACCCACTCAGAAAAAGAGTAAAACAGGATGTCCGCCGCCAGGCCGCAGGTGAACATCATGGCTCCCCAAGCGAAGAAGGGATATTTCGGCTTTTCATTGGGCTCGCCCAGAACAATACTTCCATATTTGGACCCAGCGATGAACAGCGACAGCAGGAAGATGCCCAGGCCGATGACCAGATAATATACGCCGAAGGTATCACCGAAGAAAAAGCGCACCTGGCTCAATACGGCGTTGGATTGCTCCGGTGCAAAAAAGAACACGATGCACAGGGCCAAAATGAGCCCCAGGGGGACCAGGGTAATCATCCAATCTATCTGACCTCGCTTATGAGAGGCGGTCTTATCCATTTCCATTATTTTTCTCCTTTTCATATTTCCTGTAGCTGGCGTCCAGAGCGGCCAGCTCGCTTAAATCATCCACCTCAATCACGTCCCCCTTATGCATGGGGCGTATTCCCAGACGGTATTCCTCCGGATAGCAGAACAGGGCGATGTCGTCCCAATAGATCTGCCGGTTTTGCTTTTCCTCAAACTCGATCTCCAGGTGCCGGCGCAGGCGCCGGCCATCCTCCGGCGACCAGCGGGAGATGCTGTACAGCTGCCAGCCGCCGCTGCCGCCGGTCCGGCTGCAGGCGGTCACAATGCCGTTTTCCACCGTTTGCAGCCACTCGCCTGTGGGCTCGTCCGTCCATACGCTGTTGTAGCCGGAGCGGCTGAACTCCGGGGCCAGGATATCCGGGTTATAGATGATCTGGTCACCGTCCAGAATGATGGCGTTTTCGATGTGATCCCGGGCCACATACAGGGAGGAGATGTTGTTGCAGGTGCTGTAATAGGGGTTTTCGATGAGCTGCAGGCCGGGGTATTCCCGCTCCAGCCCGGCAAACTGCGCCTTCAGATACCCCACCACCACATAGATCTCCCTAATCCCGTTGCGGTGTAAGCCCTGTATCACGGTGTCGATCATCCGCACACCGTTGACCGTTACCAGGGGCTTGGGCCTAACCAGTGTCACAGGCTTCATCCGATTGCCGAAGCCCGCTGCCATGATGATGGCCATTTCAGCCTTGAACATGCTTATTTCCCCTCGCTTTCCCACTGCTCCAGAGTATCCCGGACGATGCGGTAATACTCCTTTGCGTAACGGTACTGCCGCAGGGAGTATTCACCGAATTCCACGCCCAGCGTCCATTTGTACTCGCACCAGTTGCTCCACAGCAGGCCGCAGGCCGCAATGTAGCAGTAAATTTTCAACCGGACCGTTTCGCTGCAGCCGTCCGGGAAGTAGGCCGCGATGGTCTCGTCCACCTGCCGGCGGTCATAAAGAGCATAGATGCAGAACATGGCAATGTCCACATGGGGATCCTGCATGCCTGCGTACTCCCAATCGATGAGGCGAATCTCCTCGCTGCCGTCATCCCTTTTCACAAAAAGGAAATTATCCGGCACGGCGTCGATGTGCGTCAGCACCCGCTCCTGCACATGTGCGTCAATGTATCCCCGGAGGGAGAAAACATTTTCCTTGGTCTGCCGGTAGTCCTTATAAATGGAGGGCGCACCGTTCCAGAGAGACTCATAAAACTCGATCTGCCCAAAGATATCAAATGTATGGGCCACGGTGAGGCGCAGCTCATGAAATTCGCGCAGCCGCTGCATGCACCGGCGCACATCCTCGGCCTTTTCCGGGTTGCACACCCGGGCATCGGCGAGATATTCCGTAATTTTATAGCCGTTGTCGGGGCTGATGTAGGCGATGTCATCGCAGATGTTTTTCTCCCGGATTGCCTGGTATACGGCGGCCTCGTGGCGGCGATCCACCAGCTGAGCTGTACCCTCTCCGGGGATGCGCATGATGTAGCGCTTACCCTTGCAGGAAAACAGGAACGAGCGATTGGTCATGCCTTTTTTCAGAACGGTGACCTGAGTGATCTCCTCCATGTCCGCGTGCAGCGCATCGCAGATGGTTCGGATAGCCTCGCTTTTCAGGTGATCGGATTGGCTGTCCAGTTCCCTGAGCTGCTCAAAGGTTTTGATGCTCACGATCTCTCCGGCGTCCATCAGCCGAGCGGGAACGATCATGCGGCCCTTATCCCGCAGGGTCTCCTCCCAAAAGACATCGTCATACCGCGGCTCGGCGTCCATGGCCTCCAGCCGGGTGCAGACGGTGTCGGAATCCGGCTGCGTCAGATAGCAGATGCCGATCATGGAATTCCCGGCAGTGCCCTTGGGCACGGCCATCAGCTCCCCCTTGTGACTAACTCGGACGCTGCTGTCATGGTCGAACCGGTCTGTGACCATGTACCAGGAGTACAGCTCCTCCCGGGAAAAAGGATTGTGGCTGCACCAGATGTCGCAGGGGATTACATAGGCGTTTGTCAGGTGTTCCCGGGCCAGATACAGGGAGTGAAGGTTGTTTTTCACCGCATATTCCGGGTTGACGATCAGTTCCACGCCGTATGCGTCCATTAGGTATTCGTATTTTTCCTTCATGAATCCGACAACCACATAAATCTTTCGGATACCGACCTCCTGCAGCTGGCGGATCAGCCGCTCAATGAGCACTTCACCGTTGACCTCCAGCAGGCCCTTGGATACCTCCATATTTAGGGGGATCATTCGCATGCCGGCCCCGGCCGCCAGGATAACCGCCTGCCGCGGCTGCCGGGCCCGGAGCTCCGCCGCGGCCTTCTCCGTGGGGCGGCAGCCATCATCTGTATAACCGGCTTCGTGCAGGGCCTTTAGGGAGCGGTTCACCACCCCCAGAGAATGGCCCACCGCCCGCGCCAGGGCGCGCTGGGACGTGGAGCCGCTGCGCTGCAGCTCCATCAGAATGTTGCACTCTGCTATGTTCACAATTTACGCACCTCCCTCTTTTGTGAACATTGTAACGCGCATTTGTGTGTTTGTCAAGAACACCCTGCTTTTCCGGTGTAAAGAGAGCATGAAGAACTATAATGCGATTGGATCGGACAAGAAAAAAGTGCGGGGCTACAAATGCATGATGAATATTTATTCATATTCCTCTTGACAAATGCATTTCCTGTGCTATAATACAAAGCAAGCTGAATAGGAAATGCTTCCCTTGGCACCGGCTGAGGGGCTCACAGGCATCCGTGACCGAATCGTAGGTATTCCGGCATCTGCTGGATAAGATTTGGCCATGGATGCCTATATTTTTTACAAGAAAAGGAGAAAATACTATGTACATCAAACCCTTTGCCGTGGAAGAATGGATGAATGAATATGAAGTGGGCGCACGCTTTAATATCGCAGAGACCTGCGTGGACTCCGTATCCCTGGACCGGCTGTTTGCCCTGGCGGGGGAGGATAAGGCCCGGTTCCTGTCAGATTTCTGTGCCAAGCGGCTGACCTATGGCGACATACTGGGCAGCCCTGCCCTGCGCAGCGGCATCTGCGGGCTGTATAAGACCGTGCAGCCGGACCAGGTGGTGCCCACCCACGGTGCGGCGGGGGCCAATCACCATGTGTTCTGCTCCCTTATTTCCGCCGGGGATCGGGTGGTCAGCATCATGCCCACCTACCAGCAGCTCTACTCCATCCCGGAGGCTCTCGGCGCGGATGTGGCCATTATGCATCTCAAACAGGAGAACGGCTACCTGCCGGATCTGGCGGAGCTGAAGGCCCTGGTAACGCCGGGGACAAAGATGATCTGCCTGAATAATCCCAACAACCCCACCGGCGCGCTGATGAGCGAGGCGCAGCTGCAGCAGATCGTGGACATTGCCCGCAGTGTGGATGCCTACATCCTCTGCGACGAGGTGTACCGCCACCTGACCCAGACCGATGATTGGTGCCCCTCCATAGCGGATCTGTATGAAAAGGGGATCTCTGTCAGCAGCATGTCCAAGGTTTTCTCTCTGGCGGGACTTCGCCTGGGCTGGATCGCCACCCGGGACGCGGCGGCGCTGAAGGCATTCCTGTCCTACCGGGATTATAACCTCATCAGCTGCGGCCTGTTCGACGATGCGGCGGCCTCCGTTGCCCTGGCCCACAGGGATGTGATGCTGAGGCGGAATCAGGCCATCGTCCGGGAAAACCTGGCAATTTTGGATGCCTGGGTGGCCGAGCACGAGCATTTCTATTACACCAAGCCCAAGGCGGGCACCACAGCCTTGGTATACTATGATTATGACATCCCATCCTACGAGTTCTGCAAGAAGATGTATCATAAAACCGGGGCCTTTGTCACCCCCGGCGATTGCTTCGAGCAGCCCCACAGCATGCGCATTGGCTATGCCTGTGATAAGCAGACCCTAAAGGATGGGCTGGCGGCCATAGCGGCCTTTGCGGACACACTGGAATAAAGAAGGAACAGATTCAGGGATAACAACACGCAGCGGGAGCGACCTTTGGGTCGCTCCCGCTGCGCAGTTTATTTATTTGAAATGCGACACATTTTTTTCGTTCGGCAAACTGCTCACCGGAGAATTGTGCGCCCTATCACTGAACCGGCAGCTCCACCGAAATGGTGGTGCCCCTGTCCGAGCTCTTCGTCACCCGGACGGAGCCGCCGTGGAGCTCGGCAATCTCCCACACCAGCGAGAGGCCCAACCCCGCACCGCCGTACTCCCGGCTGCGGGACTTATCCACCCGGAAGAAGGGCTGGAAGATGCTGTGCTGAAATTCCTCCGGGATGCCGCGGCCGGTGTCTGAGACGCGGATCAGGAGCTTTTCCGACTCCTGTGAGACAGTGACTCGCACCGAGCCGCCGTGACGATTATACTTGACGGCGTTCTCCGTCAGGTTAAAGAGCAGACGATAGATCAGCGCATCACTGCCAATCATGGCACCGTCACCCTCCACCTCCAGCGCAATGTCATTTTTCTCCGCCAGCGGCGTAAGATCTGTGAAAATCTCTTCGATCATGGGGGCGAGCTGGATATGCTCATTGCGCGCCACCTGCTGCAAATTACTCATTTCCAGCAGCGTTTTGGTCATCTGGGTCAGCCGCTCCGTCTGCTCCCGCAAAAGCGTGAGAAACTCTGCCGTTTCCGGCAGCACGTCGGGATGCTCTGCAGAGAACAGCTCCAGCTGTGCCTGCATCAGCGCCAGGGGGGTACGCAGCTCGTGGGCGGCATTGCCGGTGAACTGCCGCTGGGCAGAAAAGGCATTGTTCAGCCGCTCCAGCATCTGATTGAAAGAGTGACTCAGCTGCCGAAACTCCGGCAAAACGTCCTCGTTGATCCTCATATCGGCAAGATTATTCAGCTGCACCTTCTCCACCTGCGAGGCAAAGCTGCGTAGGGGCTTCAGAGCGCGTCCGCTGACAAAATAGGCCAGGATACCGCTCAATACAGTCACGACCGCTGTAATGTACCAGTTGGTTGTGCGAAAACGCCCCTGTGCCCCATTGACAACGATGGCCAGATTCTCGTTAGGCGTTATGAGCTGCGGATCAAAGCTCTCTGCTCCTTCACCGTTCAGAATAACGGTGCTGTCTCCCTGCAGGGTATCTGTGATCGTATCCATATAGTATACACCGGAGGAGCAGAGCAGGAGATTCATGGCGATGCAGGTGACGCCGATGAGCAGGACCGTCATCAGGGTGATGCGCCACTGCAAAGAAAGACGCCTCATAGCTCCTCACCTCCCATCAGATAGCCCTCACCGATGCGGTTTCGGATGGGGTCATAGCCCAGCGCGGCACGGAGCTTCTTGCGCAGGGCGGAGATATGGACCCGGATGGAGTTGCTGAAGCTGTCCACACTATTGTCCCATACATGCTCCAGCATTTCCTCCTGACTTACCGGTCGTCCCTGGTGAACCATCAAATATTCTAAAATCCCCGTCTCCTTACGGGTCAGCGTCATGGCCTGCCCGTTAACGGAGGCGGTGCGGGAGCGGGTGTCAAAGGTCAGGGCTCCGCAGCGCAGCAGCACATCCTTTTGGGTGAACTGCCGCAGGGTCAGACTACGGATGCGGGCCTCCAGCTCGGCCAAGTGGAAGGGCTTTGCCAGATAGTCGTTAGCCCCGGCGTCCAGCCCCTCCACCTTGTCCTCCACCTCGCTGCGGGCGGAGAGGATCAGCACCCGCGTCTCGCGGTCCGTTTGCCGCAGGGTGCGCAGCACCGCCATGCCATCCCTGCCCGGCAGGTTTAGATCAAGAAGAACCAGATCGTAGCGCTCCACGCTCAGCAGATCCAGAGCCTTCTCACCGTCGTAACAGTAGTCCACGCTGTATGCCAGACGCCGCAGGCTGCGGACGATGGTCTCGCACAGGGCGCGTTCATCTTCAATTATCAAAAGGCGCATGGGAGCCCTCCTTTTTATTTTTATGTTGTTCCTAATTATAGCAAAAACAGATAAGATTTGCGTTAAATTTTCGTTCTTAACAGGGAATTTAACTCTCCTGCGCTATGATGTTGGCAGAAAAAACGAAGGGGTGATGAAATTGGGCCATGTAAAAAGGACTGTGGTGCAGGCCGCGCTGCTGATAGCGGGAGTCGTCATGCTGTGCTTCGGTATTTGGCGCGGCGAAGCGGCGGTAGTATTGAGCAAAGCAATTAAATTGTGTTTGGAGTGTGTGGGCATTGGATAAAAAGTTTTCGGGCGTGTCACAGATGCTCTCTCGCTTCCGTGGCTGGATACAGGCGGGGGCGGCTTTATTGACCAACCTGCACCTGCCGAACCTTCTCAAGGGCGGAATATATCAGGGAGCAGGGAAAACCGTCTGTGTGCCGGGGCTGAACTGCTACTCCTGCCCGGCGGCCTCCGGCGCCTGTCCTATCGGTGCATTTCAGGCGGTGGTGGGTTCGTCGAGATTCAGCTTCTCCTATTATATCACAGGTTTTCTCATTTTGCTGGGAGTTTTGCTGGGGCGCTTCATCTGCGGCTTTCTGTGTCCCTTTGGCTGGCTTCAGGAGCTGCTGCATAAGATCCCCACGAAGAAGCTTTCCACAAAGAAGCTGAGGCCACTGCGATACATCAAGTACGCCGTTCTGCTGGTGATGGTAATTCTGCTGCCGGCGTTCCTTGTGAACGATGTAGGTATGGGCGATCCGTTCTTCTGCAAATACCTTTGCCCGCAGGGCGTGCTGGAGGGGGCCATCCCGCTGTCCCTTGCCAATGCCGGTATACGAGCGGCGCTGGGCAGCCTGTTTACCTGGAAATTCGGCATCCTGCTGGCGGTGATCGTGCTGAGCGTACTGCTTTACCGGCCCTTCTGCAAGTGGCTCTGCCCGCTGGGTGCGTTCTATGCGCTGCTGAATCGGGTGTCTCTATTCCAAATGAAGGTGGACAAAAACAAGTGTGTCTCCTGTGGGAAATGCGCCAGAGTATGCAAGATGGATGTGGATGTGACAAGGACGCCCAATCATGCCGAGTGTATCCGCTGCGGGATGTGCATCCGCACCTGCCCGACGGGCGCCGTGTGCTTTCGCTACGGCTTCGGAGATGATAAGGATAAAAAAGAGGCGGCAGAAAGCCGCAGAAAAAACAAAAATAACAAGGAGGAACAAAACGGATGAATAAAATGAATACTACCAGCAGATTGCTGGCGCTGCTGCTTGCCGCACTGATGGTGCTGTCTCTGGCGGCCTGCGGCACAAAGAGCGGCGATAAAAAGGATGGAATGGGAAGCGACCCGAAAAATGCCGAGGAAGCGGCTGCCATGCACAAGGATCTGATGGCGCAGGAAAATGCTATTCTCTCAAAGAATACCGAGCTGTGGGAAAAGGTATTTATGGCGGCTGACAAAGGCATGACTATGCAGGAGGACGGCAAAAACTATGGCGATTTCCTGCTCAGTACAATCGAATCCGCCAAGGATCAGTTTACGGCGGATGAGCTGAAGCTGCTTCAGGGAGAAGCGGAGAAGATTCGTGACATCGAAAGCAAGCTGACCATGATTGAGAAAAAATACCCTGAGGTGGCGCGGAAATCCTTGGATGGCGACATGAGTGTGCCTGCAGGCAGCAACACGACCACGCCGCCCAATGACGGCAGCATGAAGAAGTTCCCCTCCTTTGAGGGCAAGGACCTGAACGGAAACACGGTGAAGAGCGATAAGCTGTTCTCCGGCAACGCTGTCACGGTAGTGAATTTCTGGTTTACCACCTGTAATCCCTGTGTGGGCGAGCTTGCCGAGCTGGATGCGCTGAACAAGAAGCTTGCTGAAAAGGGCGGCGCACTCATCGGCGTCAACACCTTCACACTGGGCGGCGACGAAGCGGCAATTTCAGAGGCAAAGGATGTGCTGATGAAGAAGGGCGCAACCTATCAGAATGTATATTTCGCCTCCGACAGTGAGGCGGGAAAGTTTACCTCGAATATCCTTGCCTATCCCACCACCTACGTAGTTGACCGCAACGGCAATATCGTGGGAGAACCCATCGTAGGTGCCATTACAGAAAAGAAACAGGCCGAGACGCTGCAAAAGCTCATCGACCAGGCCCTTGCCGCCGATATGAGCTGACAAGCGGATTTTTCTCTCCTCAAAAAGGAGGAAACTCTCAATTGGCCCTGTTGCACTTTTGTGACACTTTCTCCGCACTTTTGCGGGAGAAATCCGAAGGCGCTTTTGGTATCATGTAGACAAGGTTGATACACGACCCCAAATACTTCAAAAAGGAGCGTAACATACCATGAAGAAGAAAACGATTTGGAGCCTTGTGCTGACACTGGCATTGGCGGTATCGGCCATCGGCGCAACTGCCGTAGCCTTTGCGGCAACGCCTGACACGGCAGAGCCAGCAGCTGCCATCGCCACGGAGAATGAGGACGCAATTTGGGAGCAGATTGAGGCAGTGGAAGCAAAGAGCGACGCCGTCTTCCAGAGGAACGCCGCACTGTGGGAGAAGCTGGACGAAATCTGCAACGCCCTGCCTGACGACTACGACTTCACAGACTTTGACGAAGCAGCGTTTATCCGCAGCAGCAACGCCCTGACGGAAGCGGAGAAGGAAACGCTTCTGGCGGACATCAAGGAGCTGAACGGCCTGGATACTGAGATGGAGGCCTTGTATGCGAAGCTGCCCTCCTGCGACAATATGCCGCTTTACGAGAAGGCACTGGAAAAGGCCGACCCCAAGGTGCTGGATGAGATCGACACCCTGGAGCAGGAGTATGACCGCGTCTGCGAAAAGCACGCCGACCTGTGGGACAAGGT
>OLRH01000355.1_pt1 | contig 22724 bp, 26 predicted proteins | sample 1672321 | NCBI WGS metagenome assembly OLRH01 (sample SAMEA3136671, study PRJEB25190) | human gut metagenome | reverse complement strand
CTGACCACTGAAAGGTAAAAATTTTTGATTCCATCCATATAATCAAGATGAAATCATTGTTTCAAATTATCACTTCTTTTTGTTCTTTTTTGCAGATTTCTTGCGTTTTCTCTCAAAACTCTCCCATGCTCTACGGCTTGTATTTGCATCTTTAGCAGTATTGAACATATACTGTATAGAACGTACAAATATAGATTCACCTGCTTTTACACGCACTTTCCCCTTGGGTAATACTTCAAGAATCTTTACCGTAGTCACACCACTCCATGAAGGAGTATAGTAGTTCTGCTTCTCGAAAACGATTTTCTCAGCGTTAATCATAGTGCGATCCTCCTGTTATTCAATTTTCATAGTACATTTAGGTACAGGAAATAAACCGATCTGCAAATGTACAAAAGCACATAGCTTACCTGTCATATCTCGCTGCTCTTAAATTTTTTTATGGGAAATAAATTGTGCAGACTTGCACAAAAATGAAATTTATGATACACTTATTCTTGTTCAAGGAAAAGTATAGACTTCATTCGTGATGTCTGTACAATACATACTGGATTGAGTTTAGAACTCATCCTATAAGATAGAGATGATGGTATCGCCAAATACCGTTGTCTCTTTCTTTTTATCCGTAACGCCATTATATGCCAGAACATTTGTTTGTGTTAACCTATAATGTTACGCTTTGATTAAGTTCTGTTTACCTGTTCCAATGTGTCTGTTATCCCATCAACAGAGCAGTTATGTTACTCTGTACTGCTCTGTATCTTGTTTACATTCTGAATTATAGCACTGTGTATGTCGTATGTCAATCATAAAATACAATTTTTTTATTATATATTGTGTGCTATTATTATTATTGTATGTATTAAATTGTATTTAATGGGCATCTTGACATTTTTATTTTAAACGTACAAATTTATATTGTTTACTTGTATATATAGTGATATTATTGTATATAAATCCATGTATATAATTTGAAAGTGCAAAATAGAAAGGAATACAATATTATGGCTGTCGCAACAACTATCCCTCGTTATAATAAAAACCAAATGATTATAGTAGAAAATCATGAAATGCGACTAATAGATCATCTCAAAGAATTACGCATTTCCAGAAAAATAACAAAAAAAAAGATTTCAAACCTTGTTAAGCAAAATGATTATTGGTATTCTCAAATTGAACGTAGCGGAAAAAATGGAGATGATAACCGACAATTAACAATATATAAAACTGATTTAATCAAGATTATTGCTATAGTCAAATTTGGCGCAACAACATATAAAGAAATAACAGAATGCACTCCTCAAAGCACCAATTATATAGATAAAATAATCAAGGCGATTCCCGTAAAAGGTTCTGCAAAAAAATTAGAATTGTATCAATTGAGCCAAGGAAGAACTACAGAAGAACAAGAAAATTTGTTAGAAGCTTTATTAGAAGCTCAGAGACAACTTCTTCACAGTGCTTTTGAGCAATTAAGCGGTAGAGGTGATAGAGATGTTTTTTTAGATTGCTTAAAAAATATTAATAGTTCTTTGAAAATTGACCCTATGTTCATTGTTTATCTTGCTGGAATGCCTTTTACCGAATTTTTATACGAAACAAAACAAGAAGATATTTATTGTTTGCTACGAGATCTTCTAAAACAACTTGATAAATTTGAAATAGAAATTGATAAAGGTAATACGGCATCTATCGGTGATTACCTTACCGCCCTTCATGAAATTATCACTGAATATACTGGAAAAACTTTCATGGATATTTCCAAGAAAAATTATATTCCACTTTCTCCTGATGAATGGCAATTTTAGTATACTAAAAGCCCCCAGGATTAACTCCCGAGGGCTTTCATACTGCTCATATTAAATTGTGATCACATTATTCAAGCAATCAGATTATTAATGGATTTTTTCAATATGACAATAATTCCTCCATCATCTTGTCCACATCTGTATATGATTTTCCAAGAGAAGAATTCTGCTTCATCTGTTGTACTTCATTAATTGCTGATATAGTCTCACTGTTTGGTGCTTCTCTGATTACTTCTTTTGAAGCAATTCTACCTTTTTCAATTGCAACAGTTTCTAATAGTTCCTGTATTGTACTACCAAAAAACTTACTCATATGTTAATCCTCTAATAGAATCTCACATTCTGCTGCTTACATCATTTTCAATTCTGGATTATTATAATCCTCGTATACGAAATCTGCATTCATTTCAATATCATCATGTATGGTTTCATCTACATAATACAACAATGAGTCATACAAAAAAGATGATTTTACAGCCTTGTATGCTTTGATTTCAGTCATATTATATTTTGTCTGTAATGTTTCAATTACTGCATTCATATATTCTTTTGCACGTTTTGTCATATTATCACTTATAATTCTATACTTCCGAAATCAATCACAAGATCATCATAAATTCCTGCTTTAATAGAAGCCTGTAATGTATACTGTTCTGTTTCGCCTTGTTCAAAATTGTACACTATAACCAGATTCTTAGATGAATCAACAATCCAATATTCACGTACTCCTGCATTCCTGTATTTGAATAATTTTGTATAATAATCCATCTGTTTACTTGCAGGTGACACAATCTCAATAATCCAGTCAGGCGCACCCTTGCATCCTTTGTCATCAAGCTTATCCGGATCACAGATAACAGAAATATCCGGTTCTACATAGGTATTATTTTTTTCATCCAGATAAACAGCAAACGGCGCTGCATATAGTTTACATCGTCCACCATGAGAACGAATATACTCTTTAATATCTGCATACAATTCCCCTGATATCTCCTGATGTTTTCTACTAGGTGGAGCCATATAGTAAATATGACCATCAATCAGTTCTGCTCTTTCTCCCTCTGGTAATGCATATATATCATCTATAGTATAAGTTTCTTCTTTAAGTAATGGCATATTATCACCTCCCAGTGTTTTGCTATAAACATATTATAATATAGATGATACCTATTCAGCAACTTATTTTTCTGCTTCTGACAGAACAGATATAAATATTGGTATGGCAGCAGCCATCTTATACTCATTTCTTCACAATATATTGAAGAAATAACCATCAAATTTCAACGCAAATGCTTTAAAGGTAAAGTTGTTAGGGTAAATGGTTTTCGTCCAGAATTTAAGGTTATATATAAGGAATTTCAGCATAGAATTGATTCTGTGAGGGATGGGGATGGTTATACGGATAACCGTTTTAGTTCCCTTCCGTTATCTTACTGCTGTGCTGCCTGTTCCAACTGAGCAATTAATTCTGGTGTAATATCTGTGTTTTCTGCATAGCCATGATCTTTTTCAAATTGAAGAATTGCACTATTTGTAAGCTTTCCAGGAACACCATCTGTACTGCCTGAATTATATCCTAAGTTAGTTAATAATTGCTGTACTTTCTGGATATTTTCTTTATCTGTATAAACTACTCTCTGAGATACAATACCATTATTTACAGTTAAATAAATATCACTTGTCTCAGCCTTTAATTGATAAGTATCCTTAACTCGAATAGCTAATTTAAAATCAATAGTGCTGATATCGTCAACATTTATTCCGCTTAACTGTTCTGGATACATTTCTAAAAGGACATCTCCTGTTTTACCAGATTGAATTTCTCCATAAGGTGAACAATTTACAGATATACCATTGACTACTATACTGTTACTGGATGATGTAATAGTTAAATCTTTGTGATATAAGTTTACAACACTCATTGTAAGTCTTGCGCTACCATACTGAGTTTTTCCGTATCCTGTAATCGTTATTTTAACACCATCGTCATTATAAATTTCTATTGGCTGCTGATTTGCTCCCATATTAACATCACTGGTATCAGTGGTTGATGTATCTGTTGTCGTAGTAGTAACTGTATATGTACCAGCACCACTCTCCAATGCTGTTTTTGTATTCCTAAATTCTTGTAAACTTGCCGTATCATCAATATCCAATCCATAATAATCTACAAAATCAGGGAATACAATAGCTCTCACATTATATCCGGCATTCCAATATTGCAAATAAACACTATTGGAATCCTTATAATATTTTATTCCATTCAATTGAGTCTCAAGTGCTGTGATATAAGTATCTGCTAGCATTGTGAATTTCGCATTATCAAATGTGCAGTCCTTATATTTCTTCAATAAATCATATTCCGCATTAACAAGATTAGTGTCAAATTTTACAACTTCATCACTAGACATACTGGCAGTATCTCCTCCATTGTCACTAATCTCCCATCTGTTTTCAATACCAGTTTTTAAATCATTTAAAAAATCTTCTTGAGATGCTGTTTTATTTTCCTCTTTTGCCATTACTGTTATAGATGACATCATAGAAAGTGCTGTAACAACAGCAAGTACACTTTTAACGGTTTTCTTTTTCATTTTATTCACACTCCATCTTTGGTTATTTTTATGTCTATTATATCTGATATTTCCCTTCTTGTACAGTAAGATATGATGTATAACAAAGTTAAATATCATGCAACACCATTTGATTCCTGGTTCTCAAAATCATCTGATGCTTCCTCTTTAAATAAATCCTCACTCTCATCCAGTGGATCAGGTTCTCCCCATTGTTCCGCTGTGACTCCCAACGATTCCAGAAGCTTATCAATCGATGCTTCATCTCTAAGTTGAGATTTCAATTTTTCAACATACTCTCGCTCACTATATGATAATGATGTAATACGCTTTGAAGTATATTTATTATCAATTTCAGATTGCAAGTATGTGTTCTTATTATGGATGTATTTTTTAACCTGACGCACTATTTCAATAGGATATTCAGTTCCCATACATATTTGATTGTAATATGCAGCATACCGCCTATTGTTATCCGCTTCATCTTTACGTTTCTTTGTTTTTATAATAGTATGAGCATATCCGTATAGATTCTCATAATCTGTTGCGAATTTGATACACAGGTCACGATCCTTATATCTACTGTAGCAATTATTGATTTGCTTTAAGCTATTATCAAATTTGATTTTATCGTTGCTACGATAGACATAGATCAGATGTAACTTCTCTAAGGTTTCATTGTAGCGGATGCAAGTCATCTGATTATTGATACAAGCTTGCTTTGCTATATAATCTATTGACATACCGCCAACCTTACCAGACATTTCTCCCATATAATCGGAATGATTGAATGTACTAATCAATGCAAGAAAATATCTCAGCAATGGAATCTTTTTCCTTGTCTGTTCCCCGGAGGACATAATAACTTTTATCTCAGAGTTTTCTACTCTAATAAAAAATTCCTTTGATGTATCAATTTTTAGCTTTGAGAAATCCACCAGATATTCTTTGCAGAAATCCTTTAATGTTATCCAATGGTTTTCTTTAAGTTCCGTAAGACCACTTTTAATCGCATCCATCAAAGATTTTTCAACATTATCTGATTCGTTTAGTTCATAAGCTATCCTTGCCAATGAGACAGGTGCTATAGTAGATTCTTCACCAAATAACAAGACATCACGACTCATAATCATGCGAAGTCCTACATAAGCCAAGATAGCATTGTGAGATAAGTCTTGACTGGTTACGATTTCTTTGTTTAAAAATACTACATTTTTCATCCGTTTGTGCTCCTTTTATTGAATTGTAGTTTACGGGTATTTTTTAAGATTTTCCTAGACTAACAAAAGTCATACTTTTTTGATTTGGTTTGTTAGTAACCCCACTAACAAATCCCATGTAAAAATAAATACATTTGTAAGACTTATAAGTAGAAGATAATAATAAGTAAAAGATAATATTTTACATACTCTAACGAGTAAAACTTTGATATTTTTCTTTTAATTTGTTTTGATATTTACATATCACATTTCCTTCAGATATTGTTGTATTCTCTCATCATACCGAAATATAAATACTGATCTCATATGTGTTTTATCTTTACGATCAGGCTTGATATCAATAATCTGAAATCCTGCTTTGAGTAATTCTCTTGCTCTTGTAGCGGAAAATATTACGATTGAATCTTTCATAGTTCTGTTTCCTTTCCTTATTATAATGTAGTGTTATTGGTTACATGGGTCTTCCTTATGAAGAGCGTTTACCTTTTATGGTTAATGATATATATGTTTTTCTTCATCAGGACGAATACCTATATAGTTTTCGTTGTGAATGACGATAACCTGTTATAGTATTCTCCATTAGGGCGAATACAGATATAGTTTTTACCATCTAGTGTGAATACTGTTTGAGTACTTGACAAAATGTCACATACTGAAATCCAGTATTGGACAAAATGTCCAATTGTTCTTGATTTAAGGAATCATGTCTGCAAGAAGTTTATAATTTTGAAGGGTACGGACATCCATTCCCATATCTGAAGCTAAATGCTCTTGGGTCTTTAATTGCGAATTTTTTTCGTAATTAGGTTTTCCAACTTTAATTCCATACAATCTTTCCAATTCCTTGATCCGCTTTCCAACTTTCCTTAATCACATATCAGAAGAATCATCCTTTTGTATTATTCCTATATTCTCCAAAAATTGATTATATCTATGACAAATTTCTGGTGATAAGATTCCTGCATATTGATGAATAAGCCTTTCTCTGTCAGATGCATAATATCCACCTGCTCCAATAAGGACAATAAAGTATCTGAGTAACGGAATACATTCTTTTACTTTCTCATTTGAATACATAAGGATATTAATAGATGATATCGGAATATCAATATATGATTTTGCATATAATTCTTTTTCGTATAAATAATAATTTTCTAACCTAGGAAATAGTTTCTCTTTGTAATGATGTCTTAACCTTTTTTTATTTTTAGGTTCGTCAACTGTAATAAGGTTGTTTTCTTGTAAATTTTTCAATCCTCTACTGATTCTATGCAATGCATACCACTTAATTTTTTTGAATCCTAAATAATGTGCTATATCCTCTATGGAAATACACAAGCAATATTGTTTATCAAGTTGTGACCTTGCTATACATAAACCTGTATACGCCAATATAGCATCATGTGACAGGAATGTACTGGTAATAACTTTTTTATTTAATTTTACAGTTCCGTCAATCAATTTCATATTTTGTATTCTCCTGTTCTGTTGGATAGTTAATAGTTTCCTATATAGATTCTTCTCTTTTGGTGATGCTATGGTTACCTCTCATCAAAATATATCGTCAACTAACGCATTGATGTCAACGCCACCTTCTGATGTGTCAGTATCCGGCTTTTCATTGTGCTGTCTGGCAGATATAATCTCATTAATAATGTGATCGTCTTTCATCTTTGCTTTCTCAGACTCTTTCTCATTTGCTAAAATTTTTTGTCGTTCTTTCCATTTCAGATAACTGCCGTATTTGTTTATGAGAACCTTTAAATCATATCTGATAAGTGATTCTGTCGATATATGATTGTTGTTTTGGGTAATCAACTTTTGATTTAACTTGTACAAATCTTCCTTGCGTCTTTTCCACATGTATAGTAAATCAGACAGTGGGATACCAGAATCTTTGATCTTGCTCCATGTAAACTGATCTATGCCAGAAATACTATACATATCTTTTAAAAATGCAGTTAGTTCTGTCCCATCAAACCAGTTCATGATATAAGTATTTGCATCTTCAATGAACTTTTTCACACTGGCTGCGTCCTGCTTCTTATTGATAAAGGTTTCTTGTACACAGTCAGATGCGTTCTTCCGGTAAATATCAATATTATCCAATGCAATCATACGCATTTTGTTTTTTCGTACAGTGCTGTGACACCATTTGATAAAACATTTCGTATGATAGAAATGATTGTTATAGAATACGCTATCAGGCTGTGTAAGTGTTGCTGTAATAGGTGGAAATGAGATATTCCTCTTGCATTCATAGCATTTTTTTGTGATGGTCTTTGTCTTGAAGTAGCAATCCTTATGATAGAGTTTACCGTCAAACAAAATATAGTTATTGTGATAATCAGATTTAGTGATGGTCATAATGTCACCACATCCGCTGCATTTTCGTTTTAGTGGTTGGATTGGTATTTGTCGCATATTATTGATTCCTTTCTTTTAGGGTATAGGGTTGTTTTTTGTTCATAGAATGACTATTATAGTATTTCTGTGAACTGATGCAGCGTTCCCAGATTTGGGAATCAGGTTCAGATTTGAATATTGTTTCACTACACAGTTTTGTGGAGTCAGATGTGATCACAATTCTCGTTATGCAGCGTTTCCAGATTTGGGAACGGTTATATATACTGATTCTCTTTCTTTCCTGTTAATTCTTTGTATCCTGCATTGATGCTCTTTTCACCTGAGAGAACTTCTTGTTTTAGTTTCTCATTGTCGGAGTTGAGAATCTTTGCACCCATTCGATAAGTCTCTTTTCCAACACCAGCAAGTTTGGAAAGTTTTGTATTGGTTTCATTTTCTTTTGATTTTTTAGCTTCTCCCAATTTTGGGGGAAGCTTCTCTGTGCCATTTCCATAATTTTTCCCCGCATCTGATTGTTTCTCTTTCGCCTGTTTCTCATATATAGGTCTATATTTTTCAGTAATAGCGATTTTCTGGATAGGCTAAACCGATACTGTCGGTTATGAATATATAAGGATAGTTTTTTTGAACCTCACCCAGTATGGAATGATCCGTTTAACATTGTGGTAAATTGCCGTAAAGTTGTCACTTGGTGACAATTATTTAGACTGTTCTTCATTTGGAGAAGACTCTAATTTTCTGAGCGTCCCCAAAACGGGGGATGGTATATTTATTAATGTTGCAGCAGGGATGATGTTTGTGTTTTATGTGCTGTATGTTGTGTGTTGTTTGTTTCAAGTATACTATATATTGTGTATCAATTATGCTCTATGCACTATATATTGTGTAGTGTCACTCTCTTGTAACCTAAATATATTTTAATCACGAACAGTAATCCCTGATATTTACTTTGATTATCAAACTATTTCTTATAAACTGAAAAATCCCAGATAGCCTTATAAATCAAGGCTTTTCAGCACTTTTCTCATTTTCCTGCAATACACAAATACTACGTAAAATAGTTCGTATTTAATTTCGTTTTTCGTTCTATTTTAAACGAAGTCAGTTTTTTCGCCTTATTAATTCCTACTAATTTACTATGAAATATCCTGTAATCCCTTGCTATTACTGACTATTCTCGAAGTTTACATAATATCACATATCTATATACCATATGTAGTAAAACTATTCCTTGCAATACTGTCAGATATCACAAGGAATAGTTTATTTCCTACTTGTTTAGTATGAATTAATTCATATTATCCATGCCTGTTTCAATTCCTACTACTATGCTAGGGATTAACTAATCCTATGCTCTGCTGTATAACTCTGTCATTTGCTTATCCAGATATCTTTTTACAAATCTCCACATGAACTTATTTCCAATCTTATCATTCATCTGGTGCATGTATATGTTGCTTATCTTATTCCCAAAATCACCTGAGTAGCTATCTGCTTTCCATTGATTACATTTTGCGCAACAACAGCGAAGATTCTCCATACCGTCTTTTCCACCCTTTGCAAGTGGAATTACATGATCTAATGTCATTTCTGAATACAGAAGTTCTTTTCCACAGAGATAGCATCTACCATTATCTTTCTTGTAAATGATTGAACGCTCTTTCTGTGTATATGTTCTTCTTGATTGTTTCTTTTGCTGTTTCTTTTGCTGTTTCTGTCGATTTATTTCATCAAAATCAGCAGATGCAAGATCCGTTACGTCATATATCCGATAACTTTTACATTTCCCTTTATGCTTAGATATAGTTCCCACTGCATCATCATAATTCTGAAACACTGTTGCTTTTGCTACATCTAAAACTTTTTTAATAGATTTTCCTTGAACGAAAATATAATAAATTCCATTTGTCATTATGTAAGACACAATTGTTGCACCTCCATCTTTATTTAAGAATAAATTGTTTCAACGAATCATATGCATAAATCTTGCAGGATTTATATAATAATCCAGAGCCTTTTACATTGTGAATTTCCATTGTATTTTTCAAATTGCAAGTTTCACCATTCATTTTCTTAACAGTGACACACAGAATATAATAAATTTCCGTTTTAGGTTTACGCTTGCTATTACGATCAAATACCTTCTGTAACTCTACATTAATGGTTACATCTGCATATGATGTCTGTTCTGCATCTACATACTTCTTTAACAGTGTCAAGATAGCTTTCTTCATATCATTTGAGATGCTTACTTTTCTGTTCTGAGTGAACATATCAAATCTGATAATTGCTTTATTTTTTGTAAAGCTTTCGCCCTCTGATTTTACTAACCAGTCAAATGCTGATTCCTTTTTTAATTCATTAAATTCTGGATATTTTACTGCCATTTCTTAATCCTCCTGTTCATGTACAGGGAGAACACAGTCAAGCCTTCTCCCATATGTTCTCTGCTGCATTGTTGCAATAATCTTTATGTATCAGTCACAGTGATGATTTCACTCATTTGACTGTACCCAATTCGTATAGTGTGCGTTTCTCTCCAAGCGTGATTGATACAGCATGGATAGAATATACTGTGATTTCTTCTTGATACGCTCTTTCTGCTGTTTAAACTGCATCAGGACATACTCCACATCAGCATATTCCAACTTGACAATCTGACTTTGTACCAGTTCCCTTGACTTTACTTCCCCGTTTATTCGGATCACACCACCCTCAGACAGAAGCACATCAAGCATCACATTCACAAACTCATCAATCAATCCTATATCACCTGGATATGTCTGCTTAAATTGCTCATAGCCAATATTCTCATGGATTGCATCAAGCGTTTTATTCAACTGGCTTGTCCCGTCATTTATAGACAGACTGGTATTATGATTATTAGTAATATTATTATTAGTATAATAATTATTATTACGTTCCCGATTTTCTTGATATAGATTTCCTTTATCTTGATTATCTACTTCTTGAAAATCGGTAAGTAGAGAAATCGGCACCTCATACACTGTACTTTCCCATCTGATGATACGGGTTCCTTGCTCATTTCTAACAGGTACTTTCTCGTAATATCCGCATTCCTTTAACTCTTTAAGTCCTGCATATACAGATGCTTTTCCGTCCTTAGAACTGTTTACAAGGTTCCCAACTATCACCTTCCAGTCATCAGGTTTACTGAGCAGATATGCCAATAATCCCTTTGCCTTATAAGACAATCTATCATCTTCCAGAAATGTCTTATCCATCATTACAAAGTTACTTGGACGTTTCTTCACTCTGATGACCTCATTCAGTTTCTTATCTTCGCTCATGTTATTCTCTTATCAGATTCCTTTACATATTTCTGTTTCCTTGAGCCCAACGTCTAAAGTCAAAGCTTTCTACGCTCTCATCTATTTCCGCATAGTTTCCATCGTTAAAATGAAAGTAACTATTCAGATTTCTTTTATCCTTGTCCCATTTTCCTGCATATTTAGGTGACTGCTTCATTTTCCATCACTCTTTCCGCTTACTGGAATAATTTGGCTCTGATGGTATCAGCAATTATTGTCTTTAATGTATATTCTCTTACAACGTTGACAAAATACAATTTTCCAGATATATCTTTCTGTTCTTTATCCTGATAGCAGACCTCAAGCTTTGATGATGATACATTCCAGTTAGAGTCAATAATTACATGCAGGCGCATTGATAACTCTATCTTTGCATTGTTCCAAGTCCATCCTATGCGTTTAGCTTTATCCTGTGATTCTATACAGTTTCCAATGGTATATCTGCACTCATAATCTATAACTGAACTGTCCAGATTGATACAGAACTGGATTGAACTGCCCTCATTTATTTCCACTGATGTGATAGGAAAGAAACCTAATGATGTAATTAACTTTTTTGGCATTGTTGCCTTAGTTTCCGCTCTTATTACCTTACATCTCTTATAATCAGACATTTCCATTTCTGCTGTAGTAATTACACCTGCATATTCTGACTGTTTCGTTTCCATTGTAGTAACCATGTTACTTTCCTTCTGCTTTGTTTCCACTGATGACATAGCCTTATAATCTCCTGTGTTCACGCTCTTATATTTTCCCATCTCTTATGTTGTGTTGTTTGAACGAATAACGGTCAAAAATGACCGCTTTCCGTTTTAGTTCTTCTTTAACAGTTTAGTATCATCAAACCATTTCATAGGTTTTCCGCTGAATTTAACATTCGGCTGCATGATGGCACTCTTTCCAATACCAGTAACATTTCCATTGGTAGAAGTAACAACAAACTCATTTGTTACTCTTTTGTTCTTCTGTCTCTTGTTTACTTTTCCGCTTTTACGCATTCTGCTCACGCTTCCTTTCTGATTTATTTCCATTGCTGTCTAATAGGTTCTGAATTTTCCATTGATGAACATTTCCATGATTTCATCAAATGACATAGGATCAAAATATCCTTCTCTCTTATCAAGTAATATCCCCTGAATCAGATTGAATCCCTCAATGCGAATACGTTCATATGTAAAATAACCTGTTGGTGTTATCTGAATTTTGTCTTTCAGCCATGCACGATACATAGCATGATGTATTGTTCTGACTTCCTCCTGCGTTCCAACATAAACAATGTTTCCGTTTTTACATGTAAGTTTTCTCATGTCTGTTTCCTTTCCAATGTTCCAGAAGGAATATATTTCAATACCCTCTCAAGATGTAATCTATAAACATCCAGATAGGCATTGTGATCAGGAAGAACATAACCAGATACATAAATGCTCTATTTAATTTCCTCTTGACATATCTTTTTACTTGTCTCTTAAATCTGCGCTCCCACTGGTCATAGGTCATCACTGTTTCTGTTCTTCTCATGGTTTCTGTCCTCCCTGTTGCTTATCTGTTAATGTTTGGTTGAATCATCCTTTCTCTGATAGCTAATCAGTGATATAACGTCACATACAAGCTTTACAATGAGAAGTATCAATGTGATTCTTCTAAGTTTCTTATTGTCTTTCACTTCTGTATGTCCTCCTTGCCCGTCATGCCGATAGCACAGCCATATGATTAGATGTTCAGAAGCATTTTGCCGAGTGCGTCCCAGATAAGTTTCTTTACTGTACGGGTTCCCTCTTCGCTTAAATAAAGCGGAATATCATCATATTCTTCTACGACATCATCATTTGAATCTTGCCAGATGTAAATATCAAGAATGAAATCTGAGTCAACACCTGTATAATACTGTTTAGTGCTGTAACGTACAGTTGTATCGACACAAATATCTTTTTCGTCAACTTCTGGATGCTTTGACCGGAAATCTTTATACAGTTTCTCCATGAGATCATCCATCTCCTGATTTACATGTAAGATAGGGATAAATACTTCAAACTGTCCACTGACTGCTTCAATCTTGTTAAGGTTGATTGTTCCGATTTCTTTTACTTCTACTGTCTTGATCGATTTTGCTTTCATGTTTCGTCCTCTTTCTCCCCGTTATGCCGTTAGGACAGCGAATTTGATTTATGTTATCCAGACTCCCTTATATGGGGAGTTTCGTCTTAATTCTCAAAGACTCATCAGTGGATTTTATCTTGTGTAATACTTTTGAACATCAATTGTGTCCTCAATGTCACACATCTTACAGCCTTTAACGTTTTCAAGTTGTTCTTCAATATCTACTGGAAAAGCAAGACTTTTGAAAGTCTCTTCACATTCTGCAAGAATTTGATTCTGAATCATATCTGGTAATTCACATACATATGTATGGGCTGTAATCTTTGTTGGTGTCATTGTCTGTTGTCCTCCTTATGTTTCGACTACCTACCCGTCAAATTTGACGGGTAACGCTCATAGCTTAAAGCCCTGTTTATAGTGGCTATAACCACTCATTATTTAATTACTCTTTGCAATTTTTACAGTGACTCTTTCAACTGGAATATTCTTTGAATATTTTTTATAGCTTTCTTCACCGTTTTCTTCGATGAATGCATCTTTGTCAAAAGAAGATCTTACAAATGCTGTGAAAAGAACTGTCAGACCTGCAACTGTTAATTCGTTTTTCTGACGTTTCTTCATATAGGAAGAGGTCTCACTTTTCAGTTCTTTAATTTCTTTTTCAAGAGCATCCATCTCTTTTTTCTTTTTAGCTTTCTTTTGTTCAAGTTCATAGATTCTTTCTGAGATTGTCTGTAATTCTTTCATTGTTCTACACATATTCTTTATCCTCCTGAGATTTGATTTTCTTTTTTTATAGGAGCATCAGCCTTGGCAGGTCTTAAACCAATCTCGATAACTTTGTATCTTTGCTTACCCTTATTCAATGTTATGTTGGTGTCTCTGGTGTGCTTTCGCTACTTCATTTTCACCCTTCGCTGTTGCTCTTGTGTGTTGCTGTGTTTCATTTGATGAGTTTATTATATACCCTAGACATAGTGATGTCTATTGACAAATATCACAATGTTTAGGGTATAGTTTGGCACACGTTTTATTCACTCTGCACAACGTTTAGGGTATAGTTGATTTTTATATAAATATATGGTAAAATTATATAGAGGTGAAGCGCATGATTAGTTATGAAAAGTTAGTTCTTAAATTAAAAGAAAATGGTTTTTCTCAATATAAATTAAAACAAGAAAAAATACTGGGATCAGCAACCATTACAAAAATATTTAAAAACAATGGTTTAAATGGTGAATCTATAGATATGAAGGTTTTAGACAAAATGTGTAAGCTATTAGATTGTCAACCAGGTGATTTACTTGAATGTGTGAAAGACTTAGAAGGATATTCAGACACATCAGAACGAGGTGCAAAGAAATAAGAAAGAACATATTTATATGTGTTCTTTCTTTTTTTATACCCTAAATATTGTTACATTTTATATAAAAAACATACCTAAATCTAGTGATATTGTATATTGACTATCACTATCTTTAGGGCATATAATAACCTTATCAAAAAGAACAGAACCAAACAAAAGATGCACAAAAGATGGAGGTTATTAGTTATGACACCAAAAACAAATGTATATGAAATGGTAACAGATAGAATTATTGCAGAACTGGAAAAAGGGAACATCCCTTGGAAACGTCCTTGGACGGGAGTTAGATCAGGAGCATACAACAGAATTACAAAGAAACCTTACAGCATTATCAATCAGATTCTTCTGAAATATTCTGGTGAATATGCAACATTTAAACAGTGGTCAGAGTTAGGTGGTCACATTAAAAAAGGTGAGAAATCAGAAATCGTTGTATTCTGGAAGATATATCAGAAAGAAGAAACAAACGAAGAGACAGGAGAAAAGGAAGTCAGAAAGATACCTGTACTGAAATATTATAACGTCTTTCATATCTCACAGGTGGAAGGTGTGAAACCTTTAGAAGTACCATTTAGAGAGGTTGAGCCAATAGAAGAAGCAGACAAGATCATCACAATGTATGTGAATCGTGAACATCTTGACTTCAAGGAACTGCCAAGCAATAAAGCCTTTTACAGCCCATCTAATGATAGAGTAGTTGTACCAATGAAAGAACAGTATGAAAATATCAACGAATATTACAGTACAACATTTCATGAACTGACACATAGCACAGGACATAAGAGTAGACTTGACAGATTGGAAACAGGAGCCATTGCAAGTTTTGGAAGTGAAACCTATTCAAAAGAGGAATTAGTTGCAGAGATTGGAAGTGCTTCACTCATGAATATGTTAGGAATTGAAACACCTCAGACCTTTAAGAACTCAACAGCATATATACAGAACTGGTTACAGGTTTTGAAGAATGATAACAAGTTTATCGTATCTGCAAGCAGTCGAGCAGAAAAAGCAGTTAATTTTATACTTGGTGAATAATACAGAGGCGGTTGAAATATACCGCTTCTTTTTATGTCCTTCTGTTATATGATTGTCTGCTGTCTGTCCTGATTCTGAATCAGATTATATATGTATGATAGATTATAATATAAGGCATGGCAGAAGGTGACGTGTATACAGGTATAATGTGTATGTCTTTATGGAGTAATAACAGATCATGTGATGGTGTGGTAGTATCAGAGTATATGAGCGTATGAGTATATATGTACTGTACTGTATAGCATAGTATATAACAATGTGTGCAGGTATGGTATATGCAGTATGTATTGCATGGCATAGAATACAGCATATGCATTATATATAATAGTATATGCATCAGTATGTCAGTTATGTGATGATGTGTGACTGAATAAAGCAAGGCACATTTGACACATTGACATGGTAACAGAGCAATGACAGAACCTTGAGCAAGTGTCTATATGATTCTCTGCCAGTGTGCCAGATCAGAAAGCAACTTGCTATCTGCTGTTGTCTATTGCTATCTCTTGCTATCCCGTATCTGTGCGCTTTCTCTGTGTCTGTTGTCTGTTATCTGGGGGCGTAGCTTTCTATTATGTTGCTGTGAATGTTCTGTGCTGTCTCTGTGAGGATTTTTGTTTTCTGGTGCTGTTATGTTTGGTATTGTATCTGGTGATTCTGTTATATTAATCCGATTGTATTATTATATTTCTTACTGCCTGATATTTGTTATATATTATTATTTGTAATACTATTCAGTACAGAAAAAATTAAGGCTAAGAGAATTATGTGTGTGATTCTCCTAGCCTTTTTATATTAAGTGTGTTGTGTGTTGTCGTGTCCATCTCTGGACGGTTGTACTTCTGTATCTTCTCCTGTGATCCGCTGTTGTTTCTGTCTGGTGTTCTCTGTCCATCTCCACAAGCTATAGGGGGCTTTGCTATTTCTCCATGCTGTCTAGTGGGATGGTCAGAAGCTTATATGCTTTTTGTGTTCTGGCGGTCACAGGTTGGAATACTGTTTATTGTGTTGTGTGTTCTCTGGTGCTGTGTTGTGCTGTCTCTGCTGTCTGCTCTGGAAGTGTGTGAAGTACCAGGACATAGGGGAGACATACCCCCGGGTGGTTTACATTTCTGTAGAAGGGGCGTGTGGCGTGTAGGGCGTGATGTGTTCAATTTTCATGATACGGGTAAAATTTGAATGTTCCGAACGTCTGCTGCTATTATAACATCAATATACCATAAAGTTTTCACAAGTAAGATAGTCTGCGCCCCAGTTCTTATAACATTCAGCAATCGTAGGATTAACAAATAACCATAACGCAACCTTAATATTTTTGGAATGTGCTTCACGTATTATATCTCTATTTGTAACCTTATATCTGGCACTAATATCAAACTGATATTTTTCACATTCCTGTAGCATTTCTTCACTAATTCTTTCTCTAGTAATCCATTGAATATCAACAAATTTGTTCATCTGTCTGAGAAGCTTTAACGGTTCCTTATAAAAAGAAATTACCACTGGATTCTTGTCTGACATCTGTATAATCTGATTCAGTTTTATAATACTGGATTCATTCAATTCTGTCTTAATCTCTATAACAGGAGTCATAAAATATTTATTGCAACATTGTAGAAACTGTACCAATGTAGGAATAATATCATCAGGATATGCAGATGCATTTGTTCCATTAACAATAGGATATTGCTTTATTTCTTCATATGTAAGATCAGATACATTAGCATCCACTCCGCACATATGTTTTAAATTTTCATCATGGAATATAATAAGTACTTCATCTTTTGTCTCTTGTATATCCGTTTCTACATATTGAACTCCTTTCTGTCCTGCCATCTCAAATGCAGGAAGTGAATTTTCTGGTGCATCAGCATTCCATCCTTTATGAGCAATACACTTTGTGTTTCCTGTTAATGGAATATCTGCAATATCAATCTCTTTATCCTGTACATATATTTTTATAGTTTTCTTTATCTTTTCACCAGAATCTACAGTAATAATTACTTTTGCAATGCCACTCTTATTTGCCGTAATACTTCCAGTTTCCGATACTTGAGCAATTGATTCATCTGATGATTTATAAGTTACAGATTTTATATATGCATTCTCGGGTTGTATAGATAGATCAAGCGACTTTTCCTCACCTACATTTAATGTCACTTCTTTCGGAACAATAATGTCCTCTACTTTAGGCGCAACAATAAATTCAATTGATGCCGTATATCGGTTTCTGCCATAAGAGACACATGATATTGTTACACTTCCTGCCTTTTTTAATGTCACATTTCCATCTGGGGATACAGTTGCAATCTTAGAATCAGATAATCTATATACCGTTACATTCCCATGTCTTACAGGTTTTAACCGTATTTTTTTACTTATCGAAGTATTTATAAATTTTGTCTCATATCCTTTGAAATTTGTATGTATAGTTGTAATATATGAACACACATTACAACGTACTGTTGTCTTATTCTTCACTGCACATATATGTACAGTCCCATACCCTTTTGCATTAATTCTTCCATTAGAAGATACACTTACTACATCAGAATCACTGCTGCTCCACCGGAAGCTTTTCGGATTTATCTTCTTACCATTTTGATATATATAAAGATTTTTGCTCTTTCCTACCTGTACAGATACCGTTTTCTGCTTAAATTCATATGAATTATCAGTTGCCGCCAATACAGGAACTGTCATCCCAAATACAAGTACAACGATTAGTAATAATCTTTTCATTGCCTGTTTCACACTATCTTGCCTCCATGCAATTGTTAAAGAAAAGGACTAAGCCGATAGACCTAGCCCTCTTCTTATTTCTTAAATATATGTCATTCCAAAATCATGACTTAAAGTTGTAGTCTCATTTCCATATACTCGGATTGTTGCTGTTCTATATTTATGATACGCTATATTTGACTTCATAATATTAAATGCTGTTTTTTTATTCAAACATTTTGGATAAAACTTCTTTGCAATATTATTGTAATATGAAGCAGGTGCATCACTAATAGCATCTTTATATGCCTTGAACCATGCGCCTGTAGATGTATTATTTGAGATAATCAGGACTTTATAAGTTCCTGTAGGAACACGATTAAATACATATTCTCCTCGACCATCTACAGTCGTTAAATATACTCCTCTTTTCTTTAATTGACTACGGCTTGTATATAAGTCAAAATTATAGTTTTTCGCTTTTCCATTAGTAGGAACTAATAAAATTTTAGCGCCAGTATCTCCACGATTTCCCCAATAATTATTGTAAAAATAAGTTATATTACCAGATACCTTACCATAAGATGCTGCTTGTACATTATTTACATTAAACATACATCCTACCATAATCATACATAAAAACAAACTCAGTAGCTTCTTTATTCTCTTCATTTTTTTATTCCCCTTTCTTTATTAATACTTCACAAACTTTGTCTTAGAATATACACCACTTGCCTTAATCAACTTCTTATATTTGGTGTACACTTTCTTCGGAAGTCTCAATGTTACTGTCTTATTGACTGCCAGACCTTTTTTTCCAACATATTCCAGAGCAGAACCATTAATCTTTAAAACTTTAATAGATGTACACTGGTAGAATGCTTTTGCACCAATCCTTCTGATACTTGACGGTAATGTCACATTCTCAAGATTTGGACACTGAGTAAATGCACATGTGCTGATAACTGATACTCTCTTGCCAAACTTAACGGTTTCCAGATTCGGACACTGATAGAATGCATATTTGCCGATATAAATTACATTATTACCAATTGCAATGCTTACAATATCTTCATTCTGATAGAATGCTTTATCCTGAACAGATGTTACTTTATAAGCTTTACCACTGATAGATACTGCTGATGGAATCTTAATCTCTACTTCTTCTTTTGCAATTCCAATAACACTTACTTCTTTTGCTCCTGTGACTTTGTACTTAAGATCACCAACAGAATATACATCTCCTATCTGCGGTGTACCAATCTTAGCAGTAACTATATCAGAATCTGCACCCTGATATTTCTTGCCATCTACGGAACAAACACCCACTACTTTGTAAGAATATTCTGTTCCTGGTTCTACATCTTCATCTGTCCAGAGAATCTTTGTTGTCTTTTTAATCTGCTTGTACTCTGTATCTGATGTAGCTTTACGATATACCAGATAATAATCTGTGTTCTCTGCTCTATCCCATGACAGATCAATAGAGTTCTTCTGGACTTCTGCTGTTAAACTTGTAACCTTATTAGGCTTGATTACTGTCCAAACTGCATTAACTGTAATATTTGCAGTAACTTTTGAGAAATCCTTATCCCATGATAATTCATATCCATTTCTATTGATATATGGGTACTCTGCTGCATCACCAGATTTTACCTTTTCTGTCTTAACAATCTTGCCACGATCTTTAAATGTTACAGTGTATTTATTTGTTTCTGATGGACTTACGATGATTGTAGTGTTACCGCCACCGTTGTCTTTCTTTGTCCATACTGCATTGATTACCATATCTTCTTGGATATTGGTATAGTCCGCATCCCATGAAAGTGTGTAGCCTGGCTTTTCTTTTAGAGTTGGAGGTGTTAATACGCTTCCACCCTCGTCGATATAATATGTATTTACTGTACGTCCGTTATCTTTAAATACAACTTTATACTGACCAGATACAAATTTAATGTTATTTATATATGCATATCTTTCAGCAAAACTGTCTCTCTTTCCATATATCACAAGATTACGACAATCTTTAAATACATCATTTCCAATGTATGTTACAAATTCTGGTATTGTAATTTTCTTTAAATCTGTACAATTATAAAAAGCACAATCATCAATTTCTGTAACATTATCAGGTACCGAAAATTCTTTTAATTTTGTACCATAAAACGCACTTGCAGGTATGTTATCTATATTCTGAGGATAATTAAATCCAGATATAGATGTATTAAAAAATGCGCCACTTTCTATACTTGTAATTGTTGATGGTAATGTTATTTCTTTCAAATTACTACAAGCCCAAAATGCATCTTCTCCTATTATTTTCACACCTTCAGGAATGTTTACTTTTGTAACTGCATTATCTCCCATAATTGGAATACACTTCAAGCTTGCAGGAAAAATGATTTCCGCATTACAATTTTCAAATACACCATTACCTAATAACGTAAGGTTCTTTGGCAATGTAACCTTACCAAGGGATACACAGTTACTGAATGCCTCTCCAGCAATCTCTGTTATAGAATCTGGTAAAGTAAGATTGGATAATGCTGTACACCCATGAAAGGCTGATTCTCCGATATTTGTAACAGATTCTGGAATAATAATATTTTTTAAATTTCTAAAATTCCAAAATGCATAATTTCCAAGCGTTTTAATACCATCATTTAATACAATCTCATCTAATTGCATATCGCCTGTACTCTCCATATCAATCAGTCGAGGGATTGTATTTAGTGTAGATGGTAGCGATATTTTTTTTATACTGGTACAACTATTTATAATACCATTGCCAATATTTGTCACACCTTCTGGAATTGTTAATTCTTTCAATGAATCACATTTCTCAAAAGCGCCATATCCAATGCTTTTTAACGATGTAGGCAATTTAACATCTTCCAACTTGCGGAATCCGTAAAATATTGAATCTCCTAAAGATGTAATTCCATCTTCTACAATGATATGTTTTATACTGGTTTTATCCAGTTCATTATTACTGTCATTTACATCAGCCCACCAACAATCATCATATGTTTCGCCAGTACCTGTAATTGTTACAGTATTACCAGTAACAGTTGCTACAGCATTATTTCCAACATTTATTTTCATCCCTGTAGGTACAGGTGGTTCAGGTGCTTCTCCTATAGAATGAAAATCAATACCTTTATTACTTGCAAAAGTTTCTGCATAAGAACCTGTATATCCATATATTGTTTTCAATTTATCACATTCATTAAATGTAGTATCTCTAATTGTATCAACATTTGAACCTATCGTGACTTCTTGTAAACGAAGACATCCTCTAAATGCTTCTCCTTCAATTCTCCTGACACCATTAGGAATAATAACAGATGAAAGGCTGGTACAATTTCTAAACATTCCATCTGTAATATTATTTGAGTAACCATCCGCAAAAGTAAGCGATGATAATCTAATACAATCTGCAAATACACTCTGTCCAATTTCATGTAAAGAACTCGGCAATGTAATCGATTTTAACTTTTGGCAGTTACTAAATACTCCATAATCTAATTTTTTTAAATTTGACGGTAATGTGATATTTTCCAAACTGCGGCAACTAGTAAATGCATTTGACTCTATCACCTCTAAATTGTCTGGTAATTTTATTTCTTGCAATTGTTCACACCCCAAAAATGTCTGTTCAGGAATAGTTTTCAAATTTGCTGATAATTTAACTTTTGTTAATTCATCACAATTATCAAAAGAAAATTTTCCGATTGATTTTATAGAATCTGGCAATATTAATTCCCTAATACTACATCCACTGAAAGCATTATCTCCAATCTTTAATAACGTATTATTTAGAGTAAGTGTTTGTAAATTACGACAATTACGTGAACAAATATTAGCTCCAACACTTGTTACGCCATCCTCAATTATTAATTCTGTACCTACTCCCATCTTCCAGAAAGGATTTTCATGAAGATTGTCTATATCATAACCATCACTCAAATAATCCCACATATCACCTACACCAGAAATTACTGTCTTTTTTACTTCTTTTTGATATGTGCCATAATCGTCATGATATTCATAATAAAACGTAGCATTAACATTTTCTCCTACTTTTACAGTTACCTCTTCTGGGTCTGGTAACTCCCCCTCACCAACAGCATCCGTACCAAACTGATCTACATCATCATTCTCTACTTCTGGAACATCTTCCGCATCATCACTGAACTGTACAG
>OLRH01000351.1_pt1 | contig 22799 bp, 18 predicted proteins | sample 1672321 | NCBI WGS metagenome assembly OLRH01 (sample SAMEA3136671, study PRJEB25190) | human gut metagenome | reverse complement strand
CAAACGTATCCTTTGGACTGCCAAACCGTCCACTGTTGAATCGAACATTTTTAGCATTAGCAATGGAAGCAGGACTGGATCTTCCAATTATCAACCCATTAGATGCAGAACTGATGGGAACGATCGATGCATTCCACGTATTATTCTACAAAGACGTGGACAGCCAGATCTATATCAAAAACCAGTCCAAAGACAAAGAAGCAAAACCAGCCACAGCAGCGGCAGCAACGAACTTCACATTAAAAGACGTGATCATTCACGGATTAAAAGATGAAGTAGAAAAGGTTACAAAAGAAGAACTAAAAGACAAAGAGGCACTGACTCTGATCAACGAAGTCATCATCCCAGCATTGAACATTGTAGGAAAAGACTATGAGACAGGAAAGATCTTCCTTCCACAGCTGATCCAGTCCGCAGAGACAACAAAGAAAGCTTTCGAAGTAGTTAAAGAAACCTTCACCGCAAATGAAGGAGAAGAAAAAGGACCGATCATTATCGCAACCGTAGAAGGAGACATCCATGATATCGGAAAGAATATCGTGAAAGTTGTTCTCGAAAGTTACGGATACAAGATCATCGACTTAGGAAAAGATGTCAAAGTCGAAAAAGTAGTAGAAGCCTACAAAAAATACCATCCAAAAGCCATCGGACTAAGCGCCTTAATGACAACAACCGTTGCATCAATGGAAAGAACGATCCAAGCATTACACGAAGCAGGTTGCAGCGAACCAATCTGGGTCGGAGGAGCTGTGGTTACTGAGGATATTGCACAGAATATTGGAGCAGATTATTATACGGAAGATGCTATGGCGGCGGTTAATTTGCTGGAAGGTATTTTGTAGAGGAAAAATTGATTTGTAAGATGCTTACGCTGAAGGCTGAGCGGTTTACAAATCAAAGGGATTCCAGACAGAGGGGGTGTATGTTGTACGGTATTGGTTGTAAATTAAGGAATTGGTAGACGAAAGATTAAATTGGAGATGCTATAGATGTCTCTGAAAGCGGAAGTGTTTTAAACGCTTTCAAACATCTCGGCAAATCGGTGGTGATCAATCTCTTAAACCTTTCGTTAGCGAATACAAAAATTATCAGCCAATAACGTTTAACATACACACCCCATAGTGATTTCGATAGACTTCCGTTTTATGTGACGGAAATAAGATAACAAGAAATATTTATAATAAGCCGGTGGCAACGATTAGCAGATTTTAAGTGCGTTTTTTACAAATTCGCAGCGTCCTGTGGTTGAATGTCTGAACGTAAGTGCGGGCATTTTAGCTCGCACTAAGTGAGTTTTCAAAGGAACAGGCGCGGATCAGCGATTTGTAAAAAACGCTCTTAAAATCTGCGTGTTGCCACCGGCTTATTATAAATATTTCTTGTTATCTTATTTCTGTCACATATACGAAAGACTACCTTCGCAAATCAGAATTGTACAAAAAAAGAACCAACAATCATTATTGACACATCACCAAGGAAATGTTATCATACGAATAATTCCTATTGGAAAACTATGAAAAAGAAAAATTATGAGAGGATGTGTAACACAATGAGTATTAACACAGCAGATTTTGCCGCACTAGCAGTGACAGTTGTTTTGTTTGCGGTTATCTACTATTTAGATTATAAGAAAGGTGTAGACTTCGGACTTTTAACATTACTAGGAACAGTTTTTGGAATCGCAGTTGGTCTGGGATTCGGAAATCATTTTACATATGTTGAAATTTTCGGACGTGTTTATACAAACGTATTAACAGCACTCGTTGTACCAATGCTGTTATTTAGTATCATCGCAAGTATCACAAACTTAAGTGAATCTATTCACTTAAAGAAGATCGGTGGAAAATCAATCTTCTTCTTGATCTTAAATACAGCAATCGCAAGTACGATCACAGTGATCGTAGCAGTCATCTTAAATGTTGGTGATGGATTTGCTTACAAAGTAGCTGATGGATATCAGAAAGTTGAAGTACCATCAGTAGTTGATACGATCGTAAACCTATTCCCAAGTAACTTTGCAACAAACTGGAGTGAAGGACAGATCATTCCAATCGTTGTATTTGCGATCATCATTGCATTATCTTACAATGCAATTTCAAAAGATAATGAATCAGTCAAACCATTTAAAGCATTTATTGATGCAGGAAATCAGGTCATTGGACAGGCGATTGACTGGATCATTGGATTTACACCATATGCCGTATTATCTTTCTTAGCAAGAGCCGTTGGAAGAAGCAGCGTGGCAGAATTACTTCCATTATTAAGTACATTAGTATTATCTTATATCTTATGTGCAGTTCAGTCATTTGGTGTAGAAGGGCTTTTAGTCAAATTTGTAGCAAAATTAAGCCCAATCAGGTTCTTCAAAGGAATCGCACCAGCTCAGTATGTAGCATTTACAACACAGAGCAGTGTTGGTACAATTCCAGTCACATTAAGACAGTTAAAAGAAGCACTTGGAGTTGATGCAGACGTTGCATCCTTTACAGCAGGTCTTGGAGCTAATGTTGGAATGCCAGCATGTGCAGGAATCTGGCCAGCATTAACAGCAGTATTCAGTGTTCATATGTTAGGATACCATTATGGAATTGCACAGTATGCATTCTTAATCCTGATCACATTAGTTGTATCCGTAGGAACAGTCGGAGTTCCAGGAACAGCAACCATTACATCAACAGCCGTATTTGCAGCACTTGGATTACCAATCGAATTAGTTGTCGTATTCGCACCAATCTCAACGATCGTTGACATGGCAAGAACAATGACAAACGTAACAGGAGCAGCAACAGCAGCCGTTATCACAGCAGCGACAGAAGGTCTGGTTGACGAAGAAGTTTATAATTCAGATAAATCTAAACATGTTGCAGTAAATAACTAGGATAGAAGAAATTTTATATATATACACTGCATGAAAAGACACTTGGTTATTTAAAAAATAAAAATTTGTCGCAAATATTGTAGATTACATGAACTGAGAATGTCAAAGGGACTGCAGCTTAATGCAACAGTCCCTTTTCATAATGAAATTTATTTTTCAATTTCTTCAAGATTTGGTTTTGTAAATGCCAGGATCAATACAATAATTCCAGCACCGATCAACATATCCACAATATACCACAGAGGACTTTTAAATACACCAGAGATAGCTACAATTCCACCAAAGGCTACGACAGATGATACATTGTGAAGCATTGCCAGAGCACCTGCGATTGATGTACCAATTGCACAAGCAATCCATGTGTGTTTGAAATCTTTTCCAGCAAATGGAATCGCACCTTCTGTAATACCAGCAGAAGAAAGGAATAGGGCGGAGATACCAAGCTGACGATCCGCTTTATCATATTTATTTTTTAGGATCAAGGATGCAAGAGCCATTCCAAGTGGAGGAATTGCACAGCACATTCTGAAAGCGCCATTAGGTCCATAAATTCCTTCTGCCATAAGTGCAAGTGTAAATGCAGTTGCAGCTTTACTACAAGGTCCGCCAAAGTCAGCAGCTGCAAGTAAACCAATTGCAAGACCAACGATTACAGTACTTGTACCATTTAATTGGTTCATCAAAGATACGATTGCTTGCACAAATGCATTTAATGGATATGTAAGTACATAAGTATATAAGATTCCAAGTAATAAGGTTGTGATCACTGGAATGAAAAATGTTGGCATCATAGGTTTTAAGGCATCAGGAACTTTCCAGCTTTTTGTCCATTTTACAAAATAACCAACGATAAAACCAAGAATCAAAGATCCAAGGAAACCAGTAGAAATCTTATCGGCACCAATTGGGTTATTTGCAACGTAACCTAGAATAAAACCAGGTGCTAATGCAGGTTTACTTCCAATCGCATAAGCAATATAGGCACACATAACAGGAACCATCATAGCGAAACCAGCTTGACCAATATCGTAAATATTTTGGAAAAACTGATTACTTGGTACAATAGCACCATTATCAATTTTACCTGTGATCAGTGTGAAGGAAAATAACATACCACCAGCAATGATAACAGGAAGGAAATAAGAAATTCCTGTATTAAAATGTTTAAACAGCTGAGATGGAAGACTTTGTTTTTTTCTATTTGATTTTGTTGCCATATTACATAACCTCCTTTTCAATGAGCTTTAAGGTTGCTAGAGCTTCATCAGCAGAACCAGCATTCATAAAACTTTCTCTCCACGTATTTCTCATAATATTTTTGCTAAGTTCAGAGATAATACGCATATGAAGATTGGAACCAGATTCTTTTGGAACTCCAATCATAAAAACATGTTTGACCATTTCGCCATTACCATCCCAATCTATTGGATGAGATAGTTTTGCGTAAGCAACAAATGGAGTTTTTACGGCATCTGTTTTTGCATGAGGGATTGCAGTATCATAGCCGATAAAAGTACTGATGGTGTTTTCTCGTTCTTTTACGGCCTTTTCATAATCTTCAGAGGAAGTAACTTTTGAATCAACAGCTTTTGATAAATCTGTAAGTAATTCTTTTTTATCTTTATATTCTTTATCAAGAAATAAAATAAGATTTTTTTCAAACATAATGTTTGGATCTCCTTTCTTTTCAGAAACATTTCAATAATGTATATGAATGATTAATTTTCCAAAATCGTCCCGGGATTTTTGATTTCGTTTTTCTTTGTGTCTTTATTAAACCATTTTGAGTAAAAAATGAAAAGTTGATCTCTTTCCAGAATTAATGTGGAAAGAGATCAACATAGAATTATAAAACCGTATGAAGGTCGCTGGAAGCAACTAGTTTTAAGATATTGATTACTTCATCATAATTTTTGGTTTTTGTAAGAAGTTCAATATAGTGCGTGTTGTTCACAAGTTTTGTCATAGCTTTATAGAAATCTTTCATTTTATTTTCGCCACTTTCCTTCATGGAAAGAAGAAAGATCAGTTGTGCTGGTTCACCATCCCAGTCAATCGGATGATCAAGGATTGTAAGTCCGACAAAAGATTCTTGCCCGATCGGATGAATAGGATGTGCGATCGTAATCAGGTTACCAAAAGATGTCCGGCCGATATCTTCACGTTTCATCACATAATGGAAAAAATCATCAGGAATATTATAATTTTGGACAGCATTTTCACACATATGTTTAAGGATTTCATTTTTATCATCTGAAGAAGACCAAAATACCATATTTTTATGAAAATATTCTATAAAACGGCTGCTTCTGGTATCGGTGATTGCCTGATTTACCTGATCAATAGAGTTTGTTTCAAAAAATGTTGATGTTCGAATGATCGGGATTGGAACAGGAATATCAATCGGAACGGTTGTAAGGATATAATCAACATTTGAAAAATCATATAATTCAAGGGAATGACGATTGGTTGCTCCAACGACATCAAGATAATTTCCAAAGTTTTCTTTTACCTGATATGCTAGTAATTCAGAGCTGGCTTTTCCGCTTCCACACACAATGAGGACTTTTTCTTTTTGGTTTTTCCATTTTCGTTTTAAAGCGAGTGAAAATGGAAGTGCGACAAAAGCAATTTCATCCATTGGAAGTTTTACTCCGATTTTCTGCTCTAATGTATCACAGGCTATGATCGCCATATTGTAGGAAAGGATGACGTTATGACGAATATCATCAGCCATGCTGTTATGAACAGCGATTCCGTGTTTTGCACGGATTTCTAATGGCATAAGATGTGTGGCCAACATTGTGATAAGTTCAAGATCATAACGAAAATCAATTTTGAATACAGCATTAACACGTTCTAACATTTGAGTTACAAGTTTATAGGTTTCTTCGCTGATCACAGTATTTCCAGATATATTTTTTGTAGTAATTGTTTTTTTCCCTGAAATCTGTAAAAGCAGATATCCAATTTCGCCTTTTGTAAAATGCACATGAAATGTTTTTTCAATTTCATTAACGATAGACAATAAAAGATCTATATCGGGGCTTGCTCCCAATGCTTGTTCCATATCAGCATCTAGTTGTAATTCTTTATCATCCTTGATCCTTGTGATCGCAACACTGATATGAAGGGCAAAATTTCGCATAGAGTAATCAGAAATCTCAAAGTGATGTTTATTTACTTGTGCAGAAATGATCGATATGATCTTTTCTAGATTTTCATCTTTTAGAGAGATTTCTTCTAGGCGGCTTTTTTGTAAATTAGTAAGACAATTACGAAGATCTTGTTCTTTGCCAATGATTTTTAATCCTTGATTTGCGCGATGATCGATCGTGATCTGATATTTTTCAAAAATTTCACGAATTTCTTTCATATCTTTTTTCAGGGTAGAACGACTAACATAAAAGATATCACACAGATCATCCATAGTGATAGAATCTTCCATAGTCAAAAGATATTCAATGATCTGTGTGATCCGGTTATCTTTATCGATAGGGGAAGAATTTATAAGGTTTTGATAGTAGATATGATATGTTTCTTCATCTGTAATATGAAGCAGCATACCATGACGCGCTTTTGATTCAATATATGCCCCATTTTTCTTTAATTCTTGATTCAGCAGACGAACATCATTTCGTATGGTTCTGCTGCTTACATTTAATTGTTCTGCCAGTGCTTTGGATGTTGTATAAGATTGTGTTGACAGACTTTTAATAATGTCTATTGCTCGATCCATATTGGATTACCTCAACTTCCTCAAAATAGTATTTTCAATGCCAAAAAACCCTGGTTTAACACAATTTGTGCTAAAATCAGAGCTCTTGGTATTATTTTATAAATGGATATTAATTCTGTGCAAGTTCAACAGCTTCATCAATTAAATCTTTAGTATTTTTAATTGCATAACTTGGGTCAACTTCGATGATTTTATCTTCGTCACGTTTTTCGTCAAAACGATCTTCCATTTCAATTCCAACAGCTACGGCGAAGATAACTACGTCAGCTTCATCAATCTCGTCTTGCTCTAATTCATTATCGATTCCCATTCCACCTTGAGTTTCTACTTTAATTCCAATTCCTCTTTTTTCACATTCCTGTTCTAAAGCTTCCTGAGCCATATAAGTATGTGCGATTCCTGCTGTACATGCGCTAACTGCTACGATTTTCATAATTTCAATTCCTTTCTCTGACAATGGTCAGTATGACAAGTTTAAGATATCAGACATTTCGCGAAATATTTTCTGTTGTTTTTGATAGTTTTATTATAACTGTAGGAAAATAGATTGAAAAGACTATTCGTTACCACAATGAATGTGGAAATAAAACCTTGTAGTAGAAATGGCATTATTTTATAATAAAAGAATAACTTGAAATGAGTCCAGTTAAGGAGGAGTTCGTATGGGAAATTATCTAAATCCAGGAAATGAAAAGTTTATATAGATATGAACTTTGAACATTTAAAAGATGATGTGCTGACATTATTGATCCATCTTGGATATCTTGCATATGACGATAAGACAAAAACAGTCAAGATACCCAATAGTGAGATTCGGTCAGAGTATGTAAATACGGTTTCTGTTTCAGACTGGGGAACTGTTTCAAAAGCATTGAAAGACTCGGCAGATACATTAGATGCAATCTGGCAGGGCAGAGAAAAACAGGTAAAAGGAATCAGGGAGGTATAATAATATGGGCAGATTTGTTAATCCAGATAATAGTGCGTTTCAAGCAGCACTAAATTCCAGAATTTATGTAGATAAAACAGGATTGATCGCATGTATGAATGAAGTTCTGGATTCTACAGATGCGTATATTTGTAATAGCCGCCCAAGGCGTTTTGGAAAATCATATGCAGCGAATATGCTTGCGGCATATTACAGCAAAGGAGCAGAATCAGAAAAGATGTTTTCTGATCTTGAAATAGGAAAATCAGAGGATTTTAAGAAACATCTGAATAAATATGATGTGATTCATATTGATGTACAATGGTTTTTGATAAACTGCGAAGATGCGGATAATGTTGTGCCATATATCACAAGAGTTGTGCTGGATGAATTGCGTGAAGTTTATCCAGAGATTTTACGTCAAGAAGTGGTATCTTTGCCAGATGCTCTTTCTCTGGTTAAGGATAAGACAGGACAGAAATTTATCATTATCATTGATGAATGGGATGTGCTGATTAGAGATGAATCAGCAAATAAAAAAGTGCAGGACGAATATATCCGATTCCTAAGAGGTATGTTTAAGGGAACAGAACCAACAAAATATATTCAACTTGCATATCTTACAGGCATCTTGCCGATCAAGAAAGAAAAAACACAATCAGCACTTAACAATTTCCGAGAATATTCCATGTTGAATGCAGGATGTTTAGCTTCTTATATCGGTTTTACAGAAGATGAAGTAAAAGCACTTTGTGAGACATATAAGAAGGATTTTACAGAAGTCAAACGCTGGTATGATGGATACCAATTAGGAAAATATCATGTTTATAATCCCAATGCAGTTGTAAGCCTGATGGCGGATGGAAATTTCCAGAGTTATTGGTCAGGAACAGCTTCCTATGATTCGATTGTTCCATTGATCAATATGGATTTTGATGGATTGAAGACTTCGATTATTGAAATGTTATCTGGGGCATCTGTTGAAGTGGATGTTGGTTCGTTTCAAAATGATATTGCGCATATCGTAAATAAGGATGATGTCTTTACTTATTTAATTCATATGGGATATCTGGCATATTTGAATGTTAATAGAAGGGCATTTGTACCGAATGAAGAGATAAGACAAGAACTGATTCGTGCAACAAAAAGAAAAGAATGGAATGAAATGCTGAAATTTCAGCAAGAATCAGAGGATCTTCTGGATGCAACTTTGGATATGGATGGAGAAACAGTTGCAGCTCAGATTGAGAAGATCCATGAGGAATATGTTTCAGTAATTCAATATAATAACGAAAATTCACTCAGTAGTGTATTGGCATTAGCTTATTTGAGTGCAATGCAGTATTATTTTAAACCGGTCAGGGAATTTCCTACAGGACGTGGTTTTGCAGATTTTGTGTTCATTCCAAAACCGGAATACAGGAATGATTATCCGGCACTTGTTGTGGAATTGAAGTGGAATAAAAGTGCTGTTAGTGCATTGCAACAGATTAAGGATAAAAAATATCCAGATTCTATTCAAAAATATGCAGGTAATGTTTTGCTTGTGGGAATTAATTATAGTAAAAAAGAAAAGAAGCATGAATGTATGATTGAAGAATACTTGAAAAAATAAGAAACAATAAAATCCATGAGAACAACAAACCAAAAAATCGTGTTCTCATGGATTTTATATTTTACAGATATTTTTACGAAATCCCAGAGGCAGAAGCGACCTGCCGCAGGCGGAGAATCCTGTAAAGCAGGATTCTTTCTTGAAATCATATTATGCTCCTTTTTTCTTTATACAATCTTAATACAAGAGAACATATCCTTACACTATCTTTTTATCATAAAAGATATAATGATGATAAGATCAAAAGGTCATAAAATAATTTGAAAAAGAGGTAAGATCATATATGCCATGGAAGATTCATAAAAAAAGACGTTTAACATCATTTCAGGTAATCATATTAGGATTTGCAGGAGTGATCCTTTTTGGAGCATTGATCCTGATGCTACCAATTTCATCGGCTCAAGGAATCATAACACCATTTCATAAAGCATTATTTACGTCAACTTCTGCAGTATGTGTGACAGGGCTTGCAGTTCTGGATACTGGAAGTTACTGGTCCGTTTTTGGACAGACAGTGATCATGTTCCTGATACAGATCGGAGGTCTGGGAGTTATAACAACAGCAACAGCCGTATTTATATTATCAGGAAGAAAAATATCGATCATGCAGCGAAGTACGATGCAAAATGCGATCTCTGCACCGAAAGTAGGGGGCATCGTTCGATTGATGAGTTTTATTTTAAAAGGAACTTTATTGATCGAATTGATCGGTGCGTTATTCATGATGCCTGTTTTCTGTCATGATTTTGGATTACGGGGAATCTGGATGTCGATCTTTCATTCTGTATCAGCCTTTTGTAATGCAGGATTTGATCTTCTTGGAACAAAATGGCATCCATTTGTATCATTGACATCATATGCGGTAAATCCAGTGATCAACATTGTGATCATGTTACTGATCATCATTGGTGGAATTGGATTTTTTACATGGGAAGACATTTATCTTCATAAATTTCATTTTAAGCATTACCATATGCAGAGTAAGGTTATTCTAACTACAACATTATGTCTGATCCTGTTACCAGCTGTTTTCTTTTTCTTTCAGGATTATGGAAATCTATCAGGGATTCACCGGTTGCTTGCATCATTGTTTCAAGCTGTGACACCGAGAACTGCAGGATTTAATACGACAGATCTTTCGATGCTGACAGGAGCATCAAAGGCAATGATGATTTTATTGATGTTGATCGGAGGTTCACCAAGTTCTACAGCAGGAGGTATGAAAACAACAACATTTGTTCTTTTACTTTTAAATGTACTGGCTACCTTTCAAAGTCGTGATGATGTGACAGCATTTGGAAGAAGAATCGATGCTAGTGTGATAAAAAATGCAACAACGATCGCAATGATGTATTTTATCTTGTTTTTTGCAGGCGGAATGACGATCAGTGTGTATGAGGGACTGCCGCTTTCAAGCTGTCTGTTTGAAGCAGCATCTGCAGTTGGAACCGTAGGTTTGACATTAGGAATCACACCAAAACTTCATATTTTGTCACAGATCATTTTGATCATACTGATGTATCTGGGACGTGTTGGCGGTTTGACGCTGATCTATGCAGTATTTTCAGATAAAAATAAACGAAAAGCAAAACTACCACTGGATAAGATCATAGTGGGATAAAAGAAAGAGGGAATTGATGATGAAAAATATTTTATTGATCGGACTTGGACGTTTTGGAAAACATATAGCGATACAGTCAAGTCAGCTTGGACATGAGATCATGGCAGTTGATCTGGATGAGGAAAGAGTGAATGATGCACTTCCATATGTTACGAATGCACAGATCGGGGATAGTACGAATGAGGAATTCTTAAAATCCCTGGGGATTGAAAATTATGATATTTGTTTTGTTACGATCGGTGGAAATTTTCAAAATTCGTTGGAAACCACCTGTCTGTTAAAAGAACTTGGAGGCAAAATGGTTATTTCCAGAGCCGAACGAGATGTACAGGAAAAGTTTCTTTTACGAAATGGAGCCGACAAGGTAGTTTATCCAGAAAAAATGGTGGCAAAATGGGCAACGATCCGTTATACCGATGATCATATTCTTGATTATATGGAAGTCGATGCCTCACATGCGATTTTTGAGGTAGAAGTTCCAAAGGAATGGATTGGAAAGACAGTGGGAAAACTTGATATTAGAAGAAGATATGATATTAACATCATGGCAGTAAAAGATGATGGAAAAGTAAGTATGGCGATATCTGCGGATACCTGTTTTAAGGAAGATGTTACATTATTGGTATTAGGAGAATATAAAGCGATCAAAAAGTGTTTTTGTATCTGATGTCATGAAAAAGAGGTGAGAGTTTATGTCAGATTTCATTTTAGCATTGGCGGTAATACTGATGTTTGCATTTGTGTTATTCTTTTTGAAAAAAGTAAATTATTTTCTTGGAGAAAATCGGAAAGTAATTGACAGGGAGCAAGATGATGATGATGATTGATGTGTTTATGGATTATTATTGACGATCATGATATAATGCATCCGATAAGGAAAGGGGGCCAAGATGAGCACAGGAGAATTTGTAGAGCTGAACAAAGAAAACGAACACATTCTTGTTTGTCTTTCTTCTTCACCATCGAATGAAAAGATCATACGTACAGCAGCAAAAATGGCAAGAGATATGCGGGCACGTTTTACGGCATTGTATGTACAGACAGGGAAAAGAGAAAGGGAATCGGACAAAAGAAGACTGGAAGCTCATGTACAATTTGCAAAAGAATCTGGTGCGGAAATCGTAATGACACATGGGGAAAATGTTCCGGTACAGATCGCGGAATATGCACATTTATCAAATGTCACAAAAATCGTGATCGGACAAAGCAGTGCAAAGAGAAATCACTTTTTCAGCAAACAGACATTAACAGAGAAGTTGATCGAGGCTGTTCCTGATATTGATATCCACATTATTCCAGATGCGACGAACTTAGATAATTATCGAAAACCGCATGGAGCGGTTTATGTAGGAAAGCCTACGATGAAAGACAGTTTATTGACATTATTTATATTTGCAGTTTGTACGTTGATCGGTCTATTCATCCAGAAACTTCAATTTACAGATACAAACATCGTTACAATTTATATTTTGGGTGTTTTATTAACGTCAATCCTTACAGATGGATATTTATACAGCATTGGAGGTTCTGTCTTAAGTGTATTTTTGTTCTGCTTTTTCCTTACGGAACCAAGAATGTCATTTCAGACGTATGCAGTTGGATATCCGGTAACTTTTGTGATCATGTTAATATCTTCTGTCATTACTGGAACACTTGCAGCAAAATTAAAAACACATGCAAGGCTTTCAGCACAATCTGCATTTCGTACACAGATTTTATTTGACACAGACCGGTTACTTCAAAAAGCAAAAAACGATACGGATATTTTAAGTATTACATGTACACAGCTTATCAAATTATTAGACCGCAGTATTGTAGCATATGTTGTGGAAAACGATGAATTGTCAGCACCACATATATTTTCGGATAAAAAGAAAGAACGGACAAAAGATTTATTGACAAGCAGAGAGCAGGAAATCGCAAAATGGGTGTATGAAAACAAGCAGCGTGCTGGAGCAACAACCGAACGTTTTAAAGATGCACAGTGTCTATACCTTGCCATTTGTATTGAGGATAATGTGTATGGTGTGATCGCAATACCAGTTGACGAATATACATTAGATTCTTTTGAATATAGTATCCTTCTTTCTGTGATCAATGAATGTGCACTTGCCATGGAAAATAAAAAGAATATCATGGAGAAAGAAAAAATCTCCGTTCTTGCCAAAAATGAACAGTTAAGAGCAGATCTGCTTCGTGCGATCTCACATGATCTAAGGACACCACTTTGTTCCATTTCTGGGAATGCAGACATGCTGTTAAATAGTGGAGAACGTCTTGATGATATAACAAAACATCAGATTTATACAGATATTTATGATGATTCAGAATGGTTGATCAATATCGTTGAAAATTTATTATCGATCACAAGATTAAATGATGGAAGATTAAAACTGAAATTTACAGATCAATTATTAGATGAGGTGATCGCGGAATCATTACGGCATATCAGCAGGAAACATGAAGAGTATCAGATCGTTACAGAATGCGATGAATTGATACTTGCACATATGGATGTGCGGCTGATCCTGCAAGTGTTGATCAATCTGGTCGATAATGCAATTAAATATACACCGAAAGGATCTACAATCCGCATTTGTGCCATGAATGAAAATGGAAAAGCAAAGATTCAAGTAGAAGATAACGGCCCTGGAATTTGTGATGAAATGAAGCCGCATATATTTGAAATGTTTTATACAGGGAAAAATACGATCGCAGACAGCCATCGAAGTCTTGGTTTAGGTTTGGCACTTTGCCGTTCGATCATAGAGGTGCATAACGGGAAACTGGTGTTGGAGGACAATACACCACATGGTTGTATTTTTTCTTTTACACTGCCATTAAGTGAGGTTACATTAAATGAATAAAGCATTAATTTTAGTCGTGGAGGATGACCGGCCGATCCGTAATCTGATCGTGACAACATTAAAAACACATGATTATAAATATATTACAGCAGAAAATGGAAGTTCAGCTATTTTAGAAGCATCTTCTCATAAACCAGAGATCATTTTATTAGATCTTGGATTGCCTGATATGGAAGGTGTGGATGTGATCAAAAAAGTAAGAACATGGTCTAACGTACCAATTATCGTTATCAGTGCAAGAAGTGAAGATGTAGATAAAATAGAAGCACTGGATGCAGGAGCAGATGATTATATCACAAAACCATTTTCAGTTGATGAACTGCTTGCAAGGATCAGGGTTACACAGCGCCGATTAGCATTGATCCAGTCAGGCGAGGAACAAGAACAAGCAGTCTTTGTAAATGGAGAGTTAAAGATCGACTATACAGCAGGATCTACATATTTAAAAGATAAAGAATTGCATTTAACACCAATCGAATATAAATTATTATGTTTGCTGTCTCATAATGTTGGAAAAGTATTGACTCACACTTATATTACGCAACAGATCTGGGGCAGTTCACTGGAAAATGATGTTGCATCACTTAGAGTGTTTATGGCAACATTACGGAAGAAATTACAGCCAGATAAAGATGGCATGCAGTATATACAGACACATATAGGTATTGGATATCGGATGCTTAAGATATAGTAAATAAAGAGTGTCTGCATCATTAAGTGATGCAGACACTCTTTTAGATACCAATATATGAAAACGCCCAAAAGAGGCAAAAAAGAGATTGATTTATTACCTACTATTTAAAAATGTGTTCTGAAGGAATTTTTACGCACAACCTCCGCATGCAGCACATGCAGAAGGAGTTGCAGCGCAGCCTCCCTGGGCGGTTTCTCTTAGTTCAGCTGGCAGTCGTTTACCAACGATATACATTGCGTTTAACATTTCGTCAAACGGGATGAGCTGATGGATTCCAGATAAAGAAATCTCAGCTGCGATGATCGCATTTGCAACACCTGCGGCATTACGGTTCTGGCATGGATATTCCACCAACCCGCCAACGGGGTCACAAACAAGACCTAACATATTCATTAAAACGGTAGAGGCAGCTCCAAGACATTGTTCTGGATCACCGCCAAGCAGTTCGACAATGGCAGAAGCAGCCATCGAAGAAGCAACACCGACTTCCGCCTGACATCCGCCGACAGCACCTGCAACCGTTGCATTTCTCATAGCAAGATATCCGATCGCACTGGCGTTAAACAGTGCCTGAATGATCTGTTCATCATCTAATTTATGAACTTCCTGAAGCCCAAGTAAAAGTCCAGGAACGATTCCGGCAGACCCTGCGGTTGGGGATGCTACGATCAACCCCATGGATGCATTCGTCTCAAGAGTCGCCATCGCATAGATCATACTTTTTTCTAACAGATCACCACAGATTCCAAATCCAGAATGATACCGGGAAGCAATCTTCTTTGCCTCGCCACCGATCAGTCCACCCATGGAACGAACTGGTTCTTTGATCGGAGTAAAAGCAGCATTTTTCATGATCTCAAGAACTCTTGCCATTGCATCATGAACCGTATCAGCTTCTTTTTCCCCTTCTACGATCTCACGCTGTCTCATCACTTCGGAGATTGGAAGATCATGTTTTTTACATAAATCAAGCAATTCATTTGCGTTTTTAAAATCCATAATATTTCAGTCTCCTTTCTACAGCTGAATGATCATAACATCTGAGACATTTGGGCTTTTCCTAATCTCCTCTGCGATGTTTTCAGGAAGAAGCCCATCGGATTCAACGATAGAATAAGCTGTATTTCCTTTAGATTCTCTGAAAAGACGCATAAAAGCGATATTAACATCCTGATCACTCAGACATTTTGTGATATAAGTAACAACGCCAGGTTTATCTTTCTGGATCACGATCAAGGTACTGTATTCCCCAGTAAAATCAACTTCTACATCATTGATACGGCAAATTCTGGCTTTTCCACCGCCTAAAGATTCCCCACGGATCAAGATGTGATCTCCGTTTTCATTTGTCATTAAGATATCCACTGTATTTGGATGGATATCAGTTTCTATTTCATTTGGTACAAAAGAGAAATCAAGTCCAATGTCTTTTGCAATCTCGAAAGAATCGCGGATTCTCATATCGTCGGTTCCAAATCCCATGATCCCACCTAATAAGGCACGATCCGTTCCGTGTCCATGATAGGTTTTTGCAAAAGATCCATAGAGTGTAAACTGAACTTTTTTCAGTGTACTATTTAACATTTTTCTTGCGAGAAATGCAATCCTTGCAGCCCCAGCTGTGTGGGAGCTTGAAGGACCGATCATATTTGGTCCCATAACATCAAATGCACTGATAAAAGACATAAATTAAGCCTCCACTGTATCTTCTTTTAAAATAAATTTCTTGTAAATAGAATCTACAACGATTCCAATCGCATTATCTCCGGAAATGTTACATGCAGTTCCGAAAGAATCCTGTGTGATATAAAGTGCAACCATTAAAGCACAGATTGGTCCGTTTGTATCTCCTGCTGTTGTACCAAATACCATGTAAAGGAAAGGTAATGCAGTCATGATAGATCCACCTGGAGCTCCAGGAGAAGCGACCATTGCAACACCAAGTGTCATAATAAATGGAATAACAGTTGCAAGGCTGATCGGTAACTGATTCATCAAACATACAGCAGTTGCACATGCTGTGATCGTGATCATAGAACCTGCCATGTGGATATTGGCACAAAGAGGCACTACAAAGTTACGGATCTGAGCACTGACACCGTCATTCTTTGCACATTCCAGATTGACAGGAATTGTAGCAGCAGAAGACTGAGTTCCTAAAGCTGTAGTATAACCAGGAACCTGATTTTTAATAAGAGAGAAAGGATTCTTTTTGCTGACAGAACCTGCAATTATAAACTGGATCGTGATACATACAAAGTGCATGATGATCACTACAAGAAATACTTTCCATAAGATCCCAAGGATCGCAAATGTTTTTCCTGATTTCGTCATATCAGTAAATGTACCACAGATATACAATGGCAATAAAGGAATGATCGTTTTGTGAAGGACTTTATCGATGATCGTTGAGAAATCGCTCATTCCGTTGTAAAGGCTGTTTCCAATCTCTTTACCTTTCATTGTGGATAAGCATAATCCTAAAATGAAAGCAAGGACAACAGCAGATAATGTATCAAACAGCGGTGTGATCGTCAGTGAAAAATAAGGTTTCAGTGACGCATCAGCAGTCGTAGCGATCTGATCTAATGCCCCAGAAGTCATAAAGTGTGGGAACAGATTGGATGATACAAGGTAGGAAGCTGTACCAGCAAGTAAAGTTGAACCGTAAGCAAGAGCAACGGTAATTAAAAGCAGCTGTCCAGCACCTTGTGACAGATCAGCGATTCCCATGGTTACATAAGCAAGGATCATCAGTGGAATGATGAATTTTAAGTAGGTACTGAAGAATCCAGACAGTGTTACAACAAAGCGGCAGAATCCAGTTGGAAGGAACTGTCCAAACAGGATACCAATAATGATGGCAATGATAAGTTTTGGTACCAGACCAAGTTTAAATTTTTTCTTTTCCATTTTTAATTACTCCTCTAAAAGCTTAATCACATATCATCGTAGTTTGTTTAATGTGCACAAAAAATGTTTGACGTCTTTATGTTTGTATTGTATCATCCACGTATAGATGAATCAAATTCATAGATTTAATGATAACATTGAAAATTATTCATAATAGTACAAAGGAGAAAAAATGGAATTCCGTCAGATACAGACATTTATGCAGATAGCACAAGTGAAGAACTTCTCGAAAACCGCAGAATTACTAGGTTATTCGCAATCTGCTGTAACAGTACAGATCCGTCAGTTAGAGACAGAATTAGGAGTGCGGTTATTTGACCGTACAGGAAAAAAAGTGATACTCACACCGAAAGGAAAAGAATTTTTAATACATGCAAATAAGATCATTGATGAAATGCACAAGGCAAAAGATGCAATGAATGATACTGCAGAGTTAAAAAATCCATTACATATCGGAACGATTGAATCACTCTGCACTGTCAAATTGCAAGAAATCGTACAGCGGTTTCGGAAAGAACATCCACAGGTTAGAATTCAGATCACGATCGGTTCTCCAGAACGCCTGATCCAGAAGATGGAACACAATGAACTCGATGTCATTTATATTCTGGACACACCAAGATGGAATAAAAACTGGGTGAAAGTCATGGAAAAAGCGGAGCCTGTGATCTTTGTGTCTGCACCAAATTATAAGTTAGCAGGGAAAAAGAATATAGCGGTTGAGGAAATCTTAAATGCACCGTTTTATCTAACAGAACGAAATGCAAACTACAGACAGGCATTAGAACAGGAATTAGCTCTGCATAAACAGACATTATCGCCAGTACTTGAATGCAGTGATACCGCGTTTATCAAGAAGATGCTAAAGACAGGAAAAGGGCTTTCTTATCTTCCATTATTTGTTGTAGAAAAGGATATTGAAGAAGGGAAGATCGCAAAATTAGATGTGAAAGATATTGATATTACAATGTATCGACAAGTGTTTTATCATGCAAATAAATATATGACAAAAGAGATGGAGAAATTTATAGAGTACTGTCAGATGTAAAGAGCAGAAATATAGGATGAAATGCTGGTGTAATGTGATAAGAGAGTGATATAATAATAGATAATATTTAAAAATCTTAAAAATCGGAGGATTTAAAGTGAAGGAATATTTTATCAGTGAGATAGACATAGAGAAGTTATATCATCTGTCTGATATAAAAATAAAATTAGATTCAAATAAACGCCAGCATTTACTTTTGACTGGGAAGAATGGTTCAGGAAAAACATCATTGTTGTTGGAGATAGAAAAATTTTTGAGAGCGATTAATGATGAAAAACTATCACAAGTATTTGATCAATATCCTACGTGGATAAATGAAGCTAAAAAGAAAGTATTATCTGCATCTAGTGATAGCGAAAAATATGCGGCAGATAAGGATCTTAAACAATGTTTAGGATTTTTAAAAAAATATAGTGATGGAGTTCAAATAAACTTAAATCAGTATGAAGGACTTGAAATGATGTATCATAATGGAAAGTTTATAACAGCTTATTTTCCGTCTGAAAGAAAAGCACAATTTATGCGTCCTAATGGAGTAGAAAATATTACATTGGAAAATACGTATGGAATTGATGAATCTGCGGGTGATATTTTATTGAAATACATGGTACATCTAAAAACTCAGCAAGCATATGCAAGAAACGAAGGTGATCAAACGACAGCAAATCAAATTCAGAAATGGTTTGATCGATTTGATTCAGCACTGCAGATTTTACTAGATGAAGAATCAATCCATATAGAATATGATTATAAAAAATACGATTTTAAAATCCGACAAAATGGACGAGAACCATTCAGTTTTAATGAATTATCAGACGGATATTCATCCGTGATTTACATTGTTTCTGATTTAATTTTAAGAATGGATAAAAATTGGCTGTTAGAAGACAAAATCAGTGAATATGACTATCAGGGAATCGTGCTGATTGATGAATTGGAAACGCATTTGCACATTGAATTACAGAAAAAAATCTTCCCATTTTTAACAAAATTTTTTCCTAAAATTCAATTTATTGTGACAACACATTCTCCATATATTTTAAATTCAATCTCAAATGCAAAGGCATATGATCTTGAACGACAGGTAGAGTTAGATAATTTATCAGGATTTTCGTCTGATGATCTTGCAGAGGGATATTTTGAGGCAGATGCTTATTCAGATGAATTAAAAAACAGCCTGAATCGATATGAAGAACTTTGTCTTAGAAATGATTTGACAGAAGATGAACGTGCCGAACGAGCGGAAATAAGAATAAAGTTTAAGAATATATCTACAGAACTTTCAGGGGTTGCCAAGGAAAGATTTGAGGATATTGAACGGAGAAGAAAAGCCAATGATTAAAATTGAAAGAAAGGAAACAGAGAAAACAAAACAGGCGATTGCAGATTTGCAAAAAGCCAGTGAAAATGAAAGTTCCTATAATATTGAAAGTGTAAATCAGGCATTAAAAGAAATATTTCATGGAAAATGTTATATTTGCGAAAATAAAGCAGTAACTTCTTATCAGATTGAACATCTGGTTCCACACCGTGGAGATAAAACTTTAAAATATGATTGGAAAAACTTATTTTGGAGCTGTGCACACTGTAATAATATCAAATCAGATAAGTATGAACCAATTCTAGATTGTACAAAAGAACCAGTAGAAAAAATGATAGCATTTCGTAAAAGGGGTTATTTTGGAACGGATGAAAAATTAGAATTTACATCCGTTGGGGAAGAACGAGAAGATGTAAAGAATACAATTGCTTTATTAGAAGCTGCATACTATGGAACAACACCTCAAAAGAAGATAGAAGCACAGATCATAAGAAAAACATTACGACAAAATCTTTCAAATTTTAAAGAGTATGTTAGAGAATACCAGGAGACAGAAGACAAGGAAGAGAAAGAAGATATAGGATATCTTCTGAAAAAAGAGCTTAGAGATAGTGCGGCGTTTGCTGCATTTAAAAGATGGCTGATTTGGGATAATGAAATGTTTTCTGAGATAGAACAATTTATTCCCGAAAATTGAGAGCAATTTAATTTTGGGGATACAATAAAGAAAGGCATACAAACATAATAATCAATGTTTGTGTGCCTTTCTTTGCATCTTAAATCTTCATCTGTCTTTCCAAGAATCTTATCACGCTGTTTTCCAAATGCCTTTGTGATGATACCAACAACAGTACCAGCCAAAACAGCAGCAATGATCGTACCGATACCAACACTTCCAAGGTTATGTAAAACAGCAAGACAAGTAACCGCTGATACAAGAACCATGGTACAGTCAAATCCAATAACATAGAAAAATGATTGTCAAATGCGAAAATATTATGGCTTAAAAAATTTTCAAAAAAATTAGCACTCAACACTTGACAGTGCTAATAATAGGTGTTATAGTACAACTAGAGCAAGAGGGAAGGGCTTAAGAGAGAAGCCAAAGAACCGAAGGCTCCATAAGATACAACAAGACATATTGAGAACTTCTCAATATGCTTCACATAAAAGGCAAGTGTCAGGAATCACCCTGACACGCCCAAACATTATTATAAAGAAAAAGGAGAGATGACTTATGATGATGATGCCTAGTATTTTTGGAGGAAACTTATTTAACGACGACTGGATGGATTTTTCTTTCCCAGATATTGATAAAGAACTGTATGGTAAACACGCAAAGAACTTAATGAAGACTGATGTGAAGGAAAAAGACGGAAACTACGAAGTAGCGATCGACCTTCCAGGATTTAAGAAGGATGAGATTACAGCTGAACTGAAAGACGGATATTTAACGATCAGTGCAGCAAAAGGATTAGATAAAGATGAGAAAGATAAAGAAGGTAAATATATCCGCCGTGAACGTTACGCAGGAAACATGAGCAGAAGCTTCTATGTTGGCAAAGATATCACAGAGAAAGATATCCACGGTAAATATGAGAATGGTATTCTGATGCTGGATATTCCGAAGAAAGCTCCGGAAAAGAAAGTAGAAGAAAAGAAATTCGTAACGATCGAAGGATAAAAGAACTTTCCCCGGGATGATCAGATTCCCGGGGAATCTTTCTATCTATTTGAGAATGAAAGGAAAAGAAGGTGAAACGAAATGGCAGCAAAACGTGATTTATATGAAGTTCTTGGAATCAGTAAAACTGCAGATGAAAAAACGATCAAGAAAGCATATCGGAAACTGGCAAAGAAATATCATCCAGATATGAATCCTGGAGATAAAACAGCAGAACAGAAATTCAAAGAAGCGACCGACGCTTATAATATATTAAGTGATCCAGAGAAGAGAAAATTATATGATCAATATGGTCATGCTGCCTTTGACGGAACCGGAGCAGAATCTGAGTTCTATAAGAATTACCAAAACTATGGTGGTGCTCATGGAGGATATCAGGAATTCCACTTTGAAGGTGGAGATGGCGATGATATCTTTGGTGACATCTTTGGAAGTATGTTCGGTGGCGGAAGAAACAACAAAGGATTCCATCGAAGCAGTTTCCATCAAGGAGGTTTTGGCTCTTCTGATGGATTTGGAGGTAGTGGATTCGGAAGTGGATCCTTCAGACAGAAAGGTTCCGACGCACACGCAGATATCTCTATTAGTTTTGATGAAGCGATTACGGGCTGCGATAAAGTCATTCATTTGCAAGATCAAAATGGTGCGATGCAGTCATTACAGGTTCATATACCAGCCGGAATTGATACAGGAAAAAGTGTCTGCTTAAGAGGAAAAGGAAATCCAGGAATCGGAGGCGGTGAAGCAGGTGATTTATTCCTGGAAGTAACAGTCGGTGAGAAACAAGGATTTGAGCGAAAAGGAAATGATGTGTATACAACGATCAATGTTCCATTTAGCACAGCCGTTTGTGGAGGTGAAGCAGTGATCAAGACATTATATGGAAATGTTATCTGTAAGATCAAAGAAGGAACTCAGTCAGGATCTAAGATCAGACTGCGTGGAAAAGGAATGCCGCTTATGAAGAATCCATCTCAGAAGGGAGATCAATACGCAGTTGTTCAGATTCAGGTTCCAAAAAATGTCTCCCAGCAGGCAAAAAACAAATTAAAAGAATTCGAAGCACTTTGTGGTCAAAGAGGAAATGCCTCTTATTAAACATGAAACTTCTTGATAATAGATAAAAAAGGTTGTTATTTGGAGACAAAAGCAGATAATAGCCTTTTTTGCCTTTATAAATTGTGTCAAATAAGGTACAATAAAACCATATATGAAAGAAGGTGGGACGGGATATTTCGCCGCCAGCTTGCAGAGGACCCCGGCGCTCTCGGCACGGTCGTCCAGGTCGCCCTGGATGCCGTAGCCGCTGCCGTCCACGCCCTCGGTGAACATGGTTTCTACCTTCCGCGCCTCACGGCTCACGCTCTTATGGACGCCGAACACCAGCGCCAGCAGGCAGATCAGCACGGTCAGCCCAATGGCGACGGGTTTCTTCTTCAGCGCGTTCATGGCAGGCGGTGTTCGTCCACCGGGCGCTGCGGGGCGAGGACT
>OLRH01000323.1_pt1 | contig 23527 bp, 21 predicted proteins | sample 1672321 | NCBI WGS metagenome assembly OLRH01 (sample SAMEA3136671, study PRJEB25190) | human gut metagenome | reverse complement strand
ATGTTTGTCCCCAGCATATCATTGATCCACCTGATCGCCGGATACGTCCATCCAAGTCTTCCAAATGTCATGAGGTAGGCAAGGCCTACGATGACCGGTGATATGGAAAACGGAATGTCTATCAATGTTGCCAGCACCTGTTTGCCTTTGAATGAGAACTTCGTCAGCAGCCATGCCGCGCATATTCCGAAAAATGTGTTCACCACCACAGCTATGACAGTGGCGATCAGTGTGACACCAAGTGCACTTATCACGTACTCTGTTGTGATCGACTGAAGATAGAACTTAAAGCCCTCCTTCAGCGCACTTGTTATCACCGATATAAGTGGGACTACCAGCATGAGCACTATAAAAAGCACCGTCACGGTTATCAGTATTATCTTTGTCCTGCGCTTGCCGCGCTGCAGCTTTTCCTGCTCACTCATCGTGGCTCCTCCTTTCGTTTGTGCATTTGAGCATCAATGATTGCGAATACATCTAAATAATTGTCGTAACTTATTATAGGTTTATAGTAGATTCGTCCTTCTTGACTGCCTCAGCTGTACTATGTTGATTGCAAATAACAGTACAAATGATATGACCAGCATCACCAGTGCTATGGCTGTTGCGCTGGCATAGTCTATGTAGCTGAGCTTCTGCATGATCACGTATGATATGACCTGCGTCTGCTCCTTTGCGCTGTTGCCTGATATGTAGATGACACTGCCGTACTCTCCGATCCCTCTGGCAAATGCCAATCCAAATCCTGTAAGCAGCGCCGGTCTGAGCTCCGGAAGAATAACCTTGAAAAATGTTCTTCTCGGTGTGGCCCCCAGCATGTAGGCCGCCTCCTCGTACTGGTTGTCCATCTTCTCAAGTATCGGCTGCACCGCCCTTATGACAAATGGTATTCCCACAAATACAAGGGCGATGGTAAGTCCGATCTTCGTGTATGCAACATCTATTCCAAGAGCCGCAAGCGGCTTTCCAAGGAATCCATCCTCACTGTACAGTCTCGACAGCGTGATACCTGCAACCGCCGTTGGCAGGCAGAATGGAAGTTCTATGAATCCGTCCAGTATCTTCTTGCCGGGGAAATCGTACTTTACCAGTGTCCACGCTATTATCAGTCCAAACACCGTGTTGACTATCGCCGCTATAAATGAACAGCCTATGCTGGTCTTGAATGCATTCAGCACGTTCTTCTTCATAAGCAGATGCCAGAATTCACTCGGCGAGAGCTTAAGCGATGACACCAGCACCGATGCCAGCGGGATCAGAACTATCAGCGACAGCATGGCAATGACTATTCCAAGCGTCAGATGATATCCCGGGATAACTCTGGTCTTTTTTGCATTATTCAGTTTGTCCTTCTTGCCATTTTCCTCTGCTGCCATCTTGCCTTCCAATCCATTTTAATAATCGTAAATTTCATCAAACTTTGCTCCGTCATCAAAGAACTCTTCATAAGCTGCAGTCCAGCCTCCGAAATCATCTATGGTCCACAGCTTGATATCCAGATTAAACACATCCGCATACTCTGCGAGTATCTTCTCATTTGTCGGGCGATAGCCGCTCTCAGCCTCAAGCCTCTGGGCTTCATCGCTGTACAGGTACTTCAGGTACTCTGTGCTGACCTCCTCTGTTCCATTGTGCTTTGCGTTGTCATCGACAACCGCCACACTCGGCTGAGCCAGTATACTCACCGACGGATTAACTATCTCGTAATCCTCCGGATATTCCTTCAGTGTCGCTATCGCCTCATTCTCCCAGGCTATCAGCACATCACCCTTGCCATTCTCCACAAATGTGGTGGTTGAACCTCTGGCTCCTGAATCCATGACCGACACATTCTGATAAAGCTTCTTCATGAACTGCCATATATCATTTTCATCACTGTACGTCTCCCTCGCATATGCAAGAGCCGCAAGGAAATTCCAGCAGGCACCGCCACTGCTCTTCGGATCAGGTGTTATGACTTCCACATCGTCCTTCACCAGATCGTTCCAATCCTGTATGTTCTTGTCATTTCCCTTTCTAACCAGAAAGACGATCGTGGATGTGTACGGCGCCGAATCCTTGCCAAATTCATCTATCCAGCCCTTATCTATCAGGCCATTTGCCGATATGAGGTCAATGTCATGCTCAAGTGCCAGTGTGACAACATCTGCATTACAGCCCTCCACCACCGATCTCGCCTGTGAGCCGGAGCCTCCATGAGACTGGATGATCTTGATGTCCTGTCCGTACTGCTCCTTGTAATACTGTTCGAACATGTCATTGTATCGCTCATACAGCTCCCTCGTCGGGTCATACGAAACATTTGTAATTGTGATAACATCGTCCTTCTTCCCGCCACAGCCGGCCGCGCCTATCGTAAGCACCGCCGCCATGGACAGAAGCAATACTCTTTTCCCAAGTCTCATATTTTTCTCCTAATTACAGGTTAAACAGTGATGTTGAGAGGTATCTCTCTCCTGTGTCAGGGAAAAGGACCACGATGGTCTTGCCCTCGTACTCAGGTCTCTTTGCAAGCTCAGTTGCCGCATAGAGTGCCGCACCTGCGGATATTCCAACCAGAACACCATCTGTCTTTGCAATCTTTCTTGCTGTGTCAAATGCGTCATCGTTCTGGATTCTGATGATCTCGTCCACGATGCTCAGATCCATGACGCCAGGTATGAATCCGGCTCCGATTCCCTGGATCTTGTGTGGGCCTGGTGCACCACCTGAGAGAACCGGTGAATCAGCAGGCTCAACTGCTATCAGCTTGACATTCGGATTGTGCTCCTTGAGTCCGCTTCCTGTTCCTGTGGCTGTTCCGCCTGTTCCTACTGCTGATACAAAAGCATCAACCTTTCCGTCTGTATCTCTCCAGATCTCCTCTGCTGTTGTCTTCTTGTGGATAGCAGGATTTGCCTTGTTCTCAAACTGCTGTGGAATAAACGCATTTCCGTACTGCTCCTTGAGCTCATTTGCCTTGGCAATGGCTCCCTTCATTCCCTCTCTGCCAGGTGTTAACACGATCTCAGCGCCGAGAGCTGACACGATCTTTCTACGCTCAACGCTCATGGTGTCCGGCATGGTGAGTATCAGGTGAAGTCCCTTTGCCGCTGATACAAATGCAAGTCCGATTCCTGTATTTCCTGATGTAGGCTCGATGATGACTGTATCCTGATTGATGAGACCATCCTTTATTCCCTGCTCGATCATGGCTGCTGCCACACGATCCTTTACTGAGCCAAGCGGGTTGAAATACTCAAGCTTTGCAACGATGTGTGCCTTAAGTCCAAGCTCCTTCTCGTAATTTGTAAGCTCCAAAAGTGGAGTGTTTCCTATAAGTTCTGTCAACTGTGATGCTATCTTTGCCATGGTTCTTGTTTCCTTTCTTTTCTTTTTTACTTTTTCAAGTCTCTATGTTCTTTCTTGATTCTTTACTATCTTTATATACTGTGCATTATTTTCTATATAATTCTTAACAGGCCATCTGATAAATCTTTTCCTCTATCGCTCCCGCCAGTGCCGCGTGACCTTCAGGATTCATATGCTCCTGATCTGCTTCACTGCTGTCCGCCACAGATGATGCCGCCAGGAATTCCACGCCGAACTCATCGGCTATCTTCTTATAAACATCCGTGAGTTTTCTTGACACCTCAACGGACTCCGGTGAGAACTCAGGATCAAATTCATCCTTCCACACCTGCTCGCCTAAGTGTATCGGCGATACGAGAAGTATCCTGCTGTCCGCTGAATACTGCCTTGCCTGAATGAGAAGTCTCCGTATTCCCTTGCCTATCACATCCGGTGATGCCGAGAACACTGTCTTACAGTCATTTGTTCCAAGCATGATCACTATATTCTCCGGTTTGTGTGTCTCCAGCAGAGTGGGGAACAGCGACACGCCCTTTCTTCCCTGTCTCAGTGGATCCTCAAACACTGTTGTTCTTCCACAGAGGCCTTCCTCTATGATCCTTATCTCTTTATCTGCCAGCTTCTGCTGCAATATACTGGTCCATCTGATCCCCCAGGGAAATCTCTCTCCATTCTCAGGATTGTATCCCCATGTATTGGAATCTCCAAAGCACAACACCTGTTGCATGTGTCCACCTCCTTATCCATATATATCCTATCTGATATGTAGTAATTATCTGTCAACATGTTGGAGTATACAACTTATTTCCTACTATGTCAATAGGGATTATGTGTTTTTTATTTTTCCAGTAATTATATTAGATAATAAACAAAAAAGTGGAAATGAAATATTTCATCTCCACCATTTACATAAAATACTTTTTTAATTTACATCAACGATATACGGGTATGTCAACTCTGCAATCAACATGTTTATGGATTCCTCTTCTCTAACTGTATTATTCAAAACATAACTCGCCAATTCTTCTCTGCTTTTATCATCTTTTATCCTACCACACTGTACATTCACATACCCTGTTTTAACCATTGAAACATGATTATTGACTACTAAACATTTACCATTAGGTAAATATTCAACTCTATCATATTTTCCCTCATTCTTTTCCAGCCACTCCGGCAAAACTTCAGTTTTCTCAGGTTTCTCATATCCGTTATCCGATATTCCCCTATGATGTCTCCAATAAAAATCAAGTAACGACATTGGATCTTTCAAAACTCTATCTAGCATATAAAAATTCGAAATGAGAAAAGCTCTATTTTCACCATCTGAAATTATCTCTGGAAACATTTCATCAGGCAATTCCGTTGTGCATTTATCTCCTTCAGACCACCCAACTGTAATTGATCCGGCCACTCTACTCTTGTTACGTACCTTGCGCACACTCTCCCGATATCTGCTCTCAAACTCTTTAAAACTCTCGTTATCAACAGGATTATAGTCCTTCGCATTTCTTTGTCCAGCTTTGCTATCTGAATTTGTATATTTAAGAATAATATACTTGTGTGTTTTTTCACCACTAGTTTCAAGGAATTTTCTCGTGTCCATCGAACATAATTTTTTGAATGACCATATACAAACTCCTTCATTCATATCTACCTTAGTTCTAGGAACAAGTTTCCATCCTTTTTCACTTATCTGCTCTATTCTAATCCTTTCTATATCTTCTGTCTTAATTGCCAATATAGTTTCCGGCAACTGATCTAAATATCCTCCAAATGTTGTAAATATAGTAGTATCCAATTGTCCTTGCCTAATAATTTCTGAAAACACACTTGTTTTCATCGTTTTAACTCCACAAGCTTCCAAAATCTGCCGATTTAGTTCACTTCCATCCAATTGTGCACACGCTCTCAATACATTATCTTTATTGTCTATAAGCAAATATTGTTTTGATAATGAATCTTTTCCCTCTACTTTGCAATTTTTATTTGAATACACCAAGTCTGCCCATAATCTTTCCAAATTTACTTGTTCATTTGACACCCGTTCCGAATCATCTATGCCCAAAACCGATTTAAAGATACTTTTTAACTCTTTTTCACAGTTATAAATATCATTCCTTATATCTGCATTTGTCTTTGAAGAATTTTCTAATAATTTCTTGGCAGATTCTACGGTTTTCTCTGCCAGATCTTCCAAACCATTGCTGCAATCATCTTTATAATCAACAATAAACTTGCGAGCATACCCTGTATTATCACTTTCGCAGTTGTACAAACTAAATCCAAATTTACGCATAAGAAACATAAATATAGTTTCATAATACTGTTTTTCAATCTTATCACAGTTTCTAAGAGGTACAATTAGGAACCTTTTATCATTCTCATTCTTTAAATTCTCATTTGTTTTATAAAATCTACTACCATCAATTCCGGCTATGCCACATATATGATCGCAAAATCGTGAATGCAAAGTATCTGTCTCACCCACATACACATGAAGTTTTACTAATTGTATAACTGCATACACCCCACAATTATAATGAGGCTTCTTCACTACTAATTCCATTGAATTTCCCCCTTAATACTATCGCATTAAAATAACATCAACTTGCCTTTATTAGTGTTACATTTTCTCGCACACAACCTTGCATCTCTTCCTACAAAAAGCAATTCCATAAGCAATGATATCCTCTCTTCCATCCTCACGCAGCGCTTCATCATACCTGCGATCTCTGATCTGCTTCATCGCCCTACCGCAGGCATCATCAAGCCCGCTTATTGTGTTTGCATATTTGACTTCAATCACGATTCCCTTTTCAGGGATTGTTGGTTCTATACTTATATCGCTGAATCCATCTCCAGATTCTCTGTTGGATTTTATTCTCCAATCAGGCTTACTTCTAAGTAGCCCAAATAAAAGTCCATGATAGAAATTCTCTTTCTGGTCATCACGAGCCTTTGTATCCAAAACACTTATTGTCTTTATCAGTATCATATTTAGATTGTTATGGATCTTATCGGCATCACCAGCCATGAACGCTTCGCACAGATCCTGTACAGATCCATTATCATAAGTCACTGTCTGCCTGAACCATTCCTGTATCTGAGACACAAACACCTGTCTGACTTCCTTATTTGGAATTACAAGTCTGTATCCATATCCGTCACCACCCGGAAGCTCTATCTCTCCCGCATTCGTGAGATATCCGGTTGTAAACAGAACACTCCATATATTGTCAATGCTGTTGTCAATCTCATCATATGTCAGTTCCAAACGAATAGCTTTCTCTATAGTCTCACCAGCAATAAGTCTCTCTATCTCATCCTTTGTTGACTCATCTGCTATGTTGATGAGCCTCCTCACAAGCCCATTTCCACTGCTATTGATCCAATATGCCTGCGGTCTGGCATTCGGATCCGCCTGAAGATAATCCACATAATTGATAACATCCCACGGGCAATATACATCCGCTTTGCCGAAACGATATCCATCATACCATTCCTTCACCTCTGAGATTTTATCAGATACTCCATACTCCTCAAGAATGTCTCTAACCTCCGAATCGGTGAATCCAAATTGCTCATCAAATCTCGCATCGGCAATGGAAAGAACTTTAAAATTATTCAAACCTGTAAAAATGCTCTCCTTAGATATACGCAGGCATCCGGTCAAAACAGCAAATTGCAGATAATCATTGGTCTTCAATGCCTGTCCCAGAATTCTACGGATCAACGATGTCATCTCGCTGTAATAACCATTCTGAAAAGCTTTATCTAAAGGCACGTCATACTCGTCGATCAATATAACTACCTTTTTATCATAGTGCAGGAACAAAAGCTGAGATAACAACCTGAGACTATCAGCCGTATTCTCCGCCGTACCAAGCAATATCTGTTCATACTGCTGCTTATCATCATCCGTCAGTCTATCACTATTTTTAAGATAATAGTGTCTCCTAGCCTCATTTTTCAGGATTATCTTCAACATGTTCCGGGCTTCCTCAAATGTCATCCCCTCAATGCCCTTAAGTGTAATGGAGATAACTGGATATTTACCCATATGCATATCACAGAGTTCTTTGTTCTGCGATATATATAGCCCATCAAACAAAGACTTATCTGTGCCGATCTCAAAAAAGCTTCTGAGCATGCTCATATTTAACGTCTTGCCAAATCTCCTGGGTCTGGTAAACAGATTTACCTCGCCCCAATTCTGCATAAGCTGCTCTACAAGCTTTGTCTTATCCACATAGTAAAAACCACATTCACGTATTTTCCTAAAATCATCTATTCCAACCGGCAATTTTAAATTACCACTCATATGAAACCTCCATTGCAAATAACTGCAAAACAATCCGCTATACCATATTCTATAGTATAGCGGATTGAAACCCAAAAGCTATTTTAAACTGCAAAAATATTATTCAACCAATCATGGGGTTTCCCGAGCCATACGCAGCCGTCGGTACACCGACTCCCGAAAAGATCACTATTTTCTGTTATTTAGCTGGTCCCGGATTGGTCATTGTCGCATATATTCTGCAGTTTGCATTTTTCACACACACATAATAAGTCTTTCCAGCCTCACAGTTATAGTTCATACAAAAATCATTCACATTGTTTGTAAGTCCATGCTGATTGTAATATGAGCTTGCCAATTTTTTCATATTTGCACCATACAGAAATCCAAATGGATCAGCGTGCTCTGTGATCGAATAGAAATAATACGTTCCGGTAATTTTAGGTACAAACTTATAATATACACCATTTTTCGCATCAACATATGTACCGTCGCCAAAATCAGCCATGTTGTTCCCTATATTCGCCGTGACATATGTTGTTTTATCCGTCACTGTCGCCGTTATCGTTCCTGTCTTTCCGGCACCATTTGCTTTAAGTTTGTATGTTCCCGGAAGAAGATACAGCTTGTCATCTTCGCCATAGACATTTCCCACGTCATCCGTCCAATTTCCTATTCCATCTGCAGAATACTGGCTGTTATTGCTCCTGATTTCCACTGTTCTTACGTCAGACACAAAATCAACATCTTCCGTAGTCTCCGTAAATTTCCTTGAGTATACATATGTAATATCAGAGCCAACCGTTATGATCACATCGTATGTTCCCGGAATGATCTCCACAGAATACCTTCTCTGCACGAGTTCCGTGAACGAGCTATCCCATAAATTTTTATAAGGTGTTGTCTTATCTTTGTTGACAAATTTGACATATGCATCCTTTATAACTTTTCCATTTTTATCCTTCACAAATCCAGATATCTCAATGCGCTTTGCCACATATATCTCACAGACAGCAGTTCCACTGATTGCCGGATTATTCGCATCGGTTATCTTTACTTTAACGCTATACGTTCCCGGCTTAGTTGCATAACCATATACCCTGCCATCAGAATCAATGTTCAAGCCATGATCTTCACCAACAATACTGTAAGTATACTGTCCCGAACCGCCTGCCACATCGGAGACATATCTGGAAATTACAATCGATGGAACGGCAGAATTAATAGTAGTGTAAAGAGGTGTATAACTTGCCCTGATGACTGAGCTGCTATATATATTCCATTTCACTTTCTTGATCAAAACATTGCCAAGCTCATCCTTGAATGTGATGGTCGATGTCTTTGTGCCTGCATACTTTGGAGATCCCTTAAACAGAATGTTATTTTTTCCTTTTTTCTCACGGTAACACACGATACCAGCAGGGAGATCCTTTACTGTAATGCTGCTGTATCCCTCACACTCTACAGAAAGATGTTCATTCACTACTGCATCTTTTTCAAACATATATGAAACATAATCCGTCTGCCTGTATCTGTCTCCTGTATAACAAGTCTCTATTTTTGCTTTGCCTGTTCCAGCCAGATTGCTTACCCATACGCATACTCTCTCTCCATCATCCGCACGATATGCCTTGTTGCATACGATGGTATATGTCTTATGGTCTTTTGTCGTAACCTTGTCGATTGGCATATTGTAACTGTATGCACCGTTTAACACTTTACTTGACTTAACCACAAAGTCAGTTGTTTTTAATTTCTGTGCAGCCGACAGTGTGAGCTTAACAGTCTGCTGATTCGGCATACTTGCAGAGGCGATCGTCACACGCTTTGCCACAGTGACCTTAAATGATGCCTTCTTCCCAGAACCATCTGTCGCCTTTGCTGTTATCACCGCTGATCCTGCAGCAACCGCCACAACTCTTCCTGCCGAAGATACCATGGCTACTTTCTCATTCGACGAACTCCACACACATTTCTTGTTTGTTGCATCCGCAGGCTTCACAACAGCCTTCAGATCGTATGTTGAGCCAATATATATTTTTCCGCTGCTCTTGCTGAATTTTACAGATGTCACAGGGGCCTTGACTGTTATCTTACAGCTGGCTTTTTTGCCTGACCCGTCCGCTGCTATCGTCGTGACAACCGCCGATCCACCTTTAAGTGCAATGATCTTTCCAGACGAAGTCACCTTGACAATCTTGGAATTGCTGCTCTTCCATATAAGCTTCTTATTGCTTGCCTTTGATGTCTGAACTGCCGCTCTGAGCACAGCCGATTTTCCCTTTCTCAGAGTGAGTGTTCTCTTAGACAGCTTCACTCCTGTAACAGGCTGTCCCACCGTGACATTGATCGTCTTCTTTATCCTTGAATTGGACTTCAAAGAAACAGTGATATCGGCCTTTCCATTCTTTACTGCCTTCAGCTTTCCGCCTGAAGCAACCGTAACTATCCTGCTGTTGCTTGTTGAAAACTTAAGTGCTCCCGCCGACACATTTGTCTTCAACACAAATGTCTTGCCTGCCTTAAGCGTTAGTGTACCGCCCGGCAGATTTTTAACTGTAATACTCTTGACTGTGGATGTAGCCGCATCTGCCGAAATGCTGATATTTGAAAATACCAGTGCAAACGCAAGTATGACTGCCACAAATGTCATTACCCCTTTGTTTCTTTTCATAATTTTTCTCCTTTTTCGCTGTAATGTTCCCTTCCATTTTATGTGTGCATGTGACGTAAGATAACACATTTTAATTATAAAATGCCGCTATAGTTTGTCAATCTGGCAACTCCACGAACTTTTTTATGAAATATATGGAACACTGACAGCAAAAAGAGCCGTAGATAACATAGCTGATATCGCTCTCCACGGCTCTTTTTGATTATATATTTTCTTATTTAATAACATTTTTAATAACATTTCTTACACGGCGTATATCCAACACTGACCGCATAACTCTTTGACACCTTTGTCGGGTTCTTCATTCCGCTGCACGATGGTGTGCTGTGATACTTTTTGCCTGACTTAGGTATCCAGACCTGACTGCCTGCAGCAGTACCACCGGAACTCTGTGAATTTCCACCTGAGCTGGAATTCGTTTTTCCACCAGAGTTAGTGTTCGTTCTAGGTGGTATGTACTTCTTATTCACAGTCTTTACGTCTGACCATTTTCCATAGTAAGTTCTTACTTTTCCCTTAACCTTTATCTGTCTGAACGCCCTTACCTTGAGCCTGCATCCCGCCTGATTGGTATCAACCGCAAATGTCTTGGTTGTGGTGCCACGAACCGCAATCGTCTTACACACCGATGAATTTGTTTTTCTGTACGAAATTTGATAACCAGTCGCGTATTTTACGCCTTTCCACGATACAATTACCTTCTTGTGTGAACTGTCAGCTCTGGCGCTTTTCACTGCAACCTTTGCTGGAGTTGCCACAGCAGCCTGAACTTCCGATCCTCCAGATGCAAATGCGCCTGCCATCAGCATAGAAAATGCAACAAGCAGTACAATAAATTTTTTCGTAAACTTTTTCATCTCTTATCTCCTCCTCTAATTTACAATTAAATACTACATATTGAATTATAGCACTTCTCTACATGTATCCACAATGTAAATTACACGAAGTTATGATAAGACTTTTCTCACTCACTGTCATCACACATCCTGTAACCGACTCCCAGCTCATTTATGATGTAACTCTTCTTACCCGGTTTCACTCCGAACTTCTTTCTGATATTCGCCATATTGTCGCGTTGATCCAGTCCCTCTCTGCCTTCTCCTGCCTCATACACTCAATTCTGACTCTTTCGTCCTCTGTCAATGTAATCATCGTCTCCACTGCCTCCTTTATTTTTTCATTTTTCTCTGACAATCCCTGTAGTTCTTCCCAGGTTTCTGCAGTCAGCGTTTTTGCCCAGTCGTACAAGCCCGACTGTCGCTCTCTTTCTTCCGCTTTTTCTGCCTGCCGTAAAGACAGTACACAAAGCTTCATTTTATTTGTAAAAACGCGGTCATGCTCCGTGTCCCACAGCTCGTATACCTGATAAAACGGATTCTTTCCAGATTTCCACAAATCGAAATCAAGAATTCCAATCTGTACCGTTGTTTTCAGGTTTTTATAATCTTCTCCCTTTTTCAGATCCAACAGATTCTCTGCCAGATAATACACTCCACGCTCATTCCAATTTCCCTCATCCAAAACCTGCATCTCCAGATTTACACGGATATTTCCGTTCAAAAGAACCAGAATATCCATAATACAGCTTTTGTGGTCAATATCCTGCCCCGGCAGGATTGGATTCAGGATTTCCAGCGACACGATCTCTTTCAGCTCAATCCGAAGCAGTGCCGCTATCAAATCTTTCAATGCTTCCTGATTTTTCTGAAACACAGTTGCAAACAGATACGCATTCATAAAACGATATCTGATTTTTCCATGCTTCTCCATCAGCTTTTCCGACAATTTTATTTTCTTTTGCAAGCGTTATTTCCTTATAATGTACTTTCTCAATTACTCCATTCCGTATTTATCCATCATCCTCCGATAGACTTCCGGCTCCATCAACCTTGCAATATACTCTGTGTCCCCATTCTCTGACATTTTGGCAACCAGCTTCAGCGTACTTTCTTTCGCCTTTTGCATTCCACGCAGTTCGCCCTCTTTCATTCCCTCTTTTATTCCAGCACTTTTTCCCTCTTCTCTCAGTTCCTCTGCCCATTCTTCCATCGCTTTACACATATCAATGCTCCCCTTTCCATTTTTCAGATATTTTTCTTTCTTGTCCTGTAGTTCTTTCAGATTTAACATCACGCAGATCATATCGTAAGTCGCTACGTCCATTCTGCTGATCCGATCTGCATGTTTTCTGCAGTATTCCTGAATTTTTGTCTTGCTGCTGCGCCGTTTCATCAAACCAATCAGTTCTCGCAGATTTGTCTGGAAATATTCCTCCTGCAACTCCTCCAACGAAAACACATAAATCTGATATTCCTGCACCATCTGTTTTAAAATCGGGTCAATTTCTTCCAACTCCATCATTTCACTGAGCTTCTTTGGAGCATCCCACGGTTCCGTGCCATGATACAGCACGATCGTTACGATCGGCGTCAGATGATCTTTTCTGCCCATCTTGCTTAAATACTCTACACCGGTTTTTAATTTTCCCTCACTTTTCAGCCGGATATAGCGAAGCTGTCTGGCATATTCTGCCAGATCATATTCCATACAGCGAAATGGCATCGTCAAATGCGGCTGATTCTGCGCTTCTGCTGCCAGCAAAACATAACTTTTCTCGTTCCAAAATGCCCGAATCGCATCCCGCTCCCGCCTTCTGGCAGTTGGTCTTTTCACGCGCTCTGACAATCCTTGTTGATAAAACTGCTGTACCTCACACAGGTTGCCTGCCTTCACGACCTCCTCTCCCTGATACAGGCAACCATTGTACAGATCCGCCAACACCTCGGCACGGCCTAAATACGCCGTAAAAGCATCGTTTTGTTTCCCCATTCACGCCTCCTGCTTTTTCACTTTAATCTCCATTCCGCAGGCGCTTTGCGCCGAAGGAATCGCGAGACGAACGTCCAGTTCGGCTCTGCGGTCATAGCTACTTTGTGACGCCTGCGGCACAAATAGCTGTGTGAAAAATAAGCGATCACGCTCATTTTTCACACTATTCCCTTTTCAGATTGCAACAACAGAATACACGCCTTGCAAACCTTCTATTGCCATAAATTGAAATCTGCAGCGCCTGCTGCCTGATGAAAACACAGCCCATCTATGCTGTGTTCGATAGAAAAGATAGATTGTCCGATTCGGAAAGAGTGTTCCCGGACAATTTTTATTCGCGAGTACACACTGACGCCCTTGCGCCTGCTTTGCAGGTGACCCGTCCCTTAGTGGACACGAAAAAACAATAGAATGCACGCTCTGCGAGCATTCTATTGTCATGAATCAAATGCCGCCTTCAGCGCCCTTGGTTTCCCTTCGTGTCCACTACAGTTTACCACATTTTCGCAGGAGTTTAAATAGTGAAAAATACGGTACTACTCCTTCTTCATTTTTAGCTCCTGCATAATCCCCATAAAGATGTTCCATGCCACCCGTTCCTGGTAAACGCTGTCTGTCAGCAGCGCTTCTTCCTGCGGATTGCTCAAAAATCCGCACTCCACAATGACGATAGGGCATGCTGTTTTTTTCAAAAGATAGTAGCTGTCATTCGCCTTTGCCTGCCGATGGTTCTGCGGGTCAAGTCCTTTTACCAGGCGCTCCTGCAGGCGTTTTGCAAGCTGCTTTCCCTCGACACTCGATGTATAATAAAAAACCTGCGCCCCTTTGATCGCCGGATCGGGATAGCTGTTCTGGTGAATACTGACCGCAAGATCCGCCTTTGCCTCTTCCATCATCGACACTCTCCGCTTCATATCCTGCACTTTTTTCCCGGACGCATTTTCATCATACAGACCATTATTGTCCGTTCTCGTCATTACAACCGCAACGTCCGCCTGCTTTAACAATGCTTCCAACCGCTTCGCAATCGCCAGATTGATTTCTTTTTCCAGAGTTCCGGCTGTGCCGATTTTCCCCGGATCGTCTCCGCCATGTCCCGCATCAACCACAACGCAGTATTTCGTCCGGCTCTGTCTACTCTGCTCCCTCTCTACCCGAAACTTTCCGGTCAGCACAGCGGCCTGTCTGCCTGTAAAAAAAGCGGCAGTAAAAAATACTGCCGCCGTTATCAGAGAAAAAAGACTCTGCATTTCTTTTCGTCCCATACCTGAAAAAGCCTCACCCGCTTTTTTCTATTGTATGGCATCTTCCGCTTCTCTATGTCTGTTTACCGCGCAAGGGCTCCGTCAGTCTGCATAGCACCTCAGTGCATAGCACTTCAGTTCGTAGCATCCCCCGCTGTATTCCTTATTCTATTTTCCGGTTTACTCTGCCGCAAATCCACTGATGACGCCCCAGATATTTTTGCGTCCATCATCAAAGCCCAGCTTCCATGCTGCAATGCCGCCCAGGTTGTGCTCCTTCATCACGTTGATTTTGGCTTCCAGGGACTGTTCGTCCTCCAGCCAGATCTGCACGGTTCCATCGCTCGTCTCAAACTCTACATAGTTCTGTCCAACGCTGTTGTCCCAGGTCGCAGCCGCCTGATTTTTGTTCATGTAATCATAAGCAGTCTGAATCCCGACTGCACGGCTCGTCACCGCACCGTCCTCTGCAGTCGTCCAGATTCTTGTATACAGCGGAACTGCGTTGATGACTTTCTCCGAAGGAACCTCCTGCGTCATCCGCTCAATTCCTTCGGTCACATAGCCAAGGGAAGCTACGGAACCGGCAACCTCAGAACCGCCCCAGTGCTCGTCATAGCCCATGATAATCACATAGTCTGCCATCACGCCCTGCTCTGCCCATTTATAATGTGCGTTATAGTTGTGGGGCACATAGTTATCGACGGAAAGCACAAGCCCCTTCTGTCTGCACGCTACAGACAGCTCCCGGATAAACTGGATATAATCCTGACTTCCATCCTCGGTCACCTTTTCAAAATCCACATTGATTCCATCAAAGCCGCAGCGATCCGCCTCGCTCATCAGAACCTCGATAATCGCAGTCCGTTTGCTCGTATAAGATAGAATTTCCTGCGGGTCAACGCCGTTATCCTCACGATGCGTAAAATCATCAATCAGCGCCCACACCTCCAGACCGAGGGCGTGTGCCTGCTGCACATAGGAGGGGCTGGCAATCCCATCCACAACGCCCGTATTATCGTAAAGAGAATACCAGGTCGGAGAAATTACATTAACGCCTGTCACACCGCTCATAACGCCCGGAAACGTGGAATTTGCCGACTCTACGGTCACCTGATGCCACGCCAGGTCGATTTTGTGGTCCCGCAGATTGCCGGTATAATCCGGCTCCACATATCCGGTGTCCTTCACCGGGGTTTCCTCTGCCGGATCTGTCAAGTGCTTTTTCTGGACATAGCCGATATAGCCATCCTGCGTCTGCACCTGATCCCAGTTTTCCATCTCCTCCAAAACAGTGACCTTCGTCCCTTTTTCCAGATTCTGCAGAACCTCGCTCTTGACGCCGCCCCTGACGCGAAGTGCTGTGTTCTTCTTCAGCTCTGCGCTCTGAAGCGTATCCCAATTGGTCGTCAAAATAACCCGGTTGGGCTCTGTATACAATGCATAATTAAAATTCGAATACTGCTTTACATAATCCAGCGCAAGCCAGACATCCCCGTTCTGCTCCACAGCCGCTGTATATCCGTCTGCAGTCTGCTCCCCGATTCCAATCTGTACCGTTTCCTCCGGGAGGGTATACAAAAGCAGCTTTTCATTATGATCCACATAAAACCGCTCATTAAGCATCTCATGAACCGTATCCAGCTTCAGATAGCAGCGCTCATCCTGCAGCAGTCCCTTTTCCTCTGTCAGCTCCTGATTCCAGACAATCGCGACCTCCTGTGAACCGTTCAGCCCGAAATATGCGTTTAAATCCGCTTCTTCCTTCGAACCGGAATATCTCTGGAACAAAAAAACGCCCGCAGCGCCTGCCAGAATCAGAACAATCAGCAACAGTCCGATTAACACCGGTATTACTTTCCTTTTCATTTGTCTGTATCTCCTGTGTTTTCTCTTTTTCACCCACACACGTTATAGTGTAACACACCTTCCAGACAGCGTCATTACAAATTTGTCAGATTTTCAGGGGATCTGCCGCAATCTGTCCCTGTCCGGACCGCCTGAAAATACGACAACTGACAAAACGTCCATCTCTTTTTGTACACTCTCTGTTTCGAACGAACCGCAGAATACTGTCCGGCATTCCGAACAGTATTCCCGATCCGCTAAAGGTCCGGCTACGATCCACAGACCGCCTGTAAACCGCAACTTCTCCAATATCGGCTTTCTGCAGCATCTATGGAAATGGGGTTCCTTTTTCTACGCTTTTCCAAACCGATATCAGTACCTCCAACCATTCATGACATTCCTATCTGTTTACCATTTTGTCACTTCATCGTACCGGACTTCGCAGAGTTTTCCTTCCTCATCCATGACAAAATCCGGCATGTATACCGCCTTTTCCCGCATGCAGCAGGTTCGGATAATTTCCCTCGGCGCAGTTTTTTTCCCATTCAGGTAAAATCCGACGCCTTCCTGTTCCATCTGCTCCAGCATCCGTTCCCAGGTATCCGTTTTTAATCTTCCCATGGCAGTTCTCCTTTGCCAATGCGCTTTTGTCCCAAAAAGGAGCCGCGTGATATATATTCCTGTTCAGATCTGAAACAAAAGCGAAAACGATAACGAGATGGATAGACTGTGCCCTGACACCTATACAAGCACCAAATAAATAGTCGTAAAAATGTTAAAAAATACTTCATCGTTATGATAATTGGTAAATTTTGAATTTTTGAATTTCCGATAGAGTCACATAACTCTACGAGACTGCTACATACTATAAAGAATGATGAGAACAACTTTGCCGCTGATGTTCTCTCATAAGAATGCAGCCATATCAGCATGGCTGTCCCTGATGATTGGTATAAAATCGGTATCCTGCAAACCTCCGTTCCGACACGGACTGTCCGGAACCATCTCTGGCTTGTATTATAACGGATTCCGACCCTACAATCAAGCAATTTCTAAAAAAACAAGAAACTGTTTCCCCATGCGCTTGACTTTTGCACTTTCTTGTGTATATGATAACTCTCACAGGAACGCAAATTTTTCGTTTCTGTGCGTCACACCGGCAGGATTCCGTAAGTATTTTATAAAGTAAGGATGTGATTATATGAAAATAGAAAAAGTGAATGACCATCAGATCCGCTGTACCCTGACCAAAGCCGATCTGGCTGACCGGGAGCTCAAAATCAGCGAGCTGGCATACGGCACTGAGAAAGCCAAAAGCCTGTTCCGCGACATGATGCAGCAGGCCTCCGCCAAATTCGGATTTGAAGCGGATGACATTCCTCTTATGATAGAAGCGATCCCGCTCAATGCCGACTGCATCGTTTTAGTAATCACCAAGGTGGAAGATCCGGAGGAGCTCGACACGCGCTTTTCCAAATTTGCTCCCGCAATGGAGGACGACGACGAGATTGATCCCGACGACTTTTCCGATAGCAGCTCTGACAACACCGACAGTATTTTCGACCTGTTCCGTCAGATCCAGGAAAGCCGTCATGCACAGGCTGCAGGCACTCCGACAGCCCCTGCTTCCAAAGAAGACAAAACCACAGCTACAGCAGAGGTAAAACAGCCCCAGGAGGCACGGATTTTCTCCTTCCCTTCCATGCACACGCTGCTTCGCCTTTCCCATGTGGTGAACGATTTTTACACCGGTCACAATACCCTTTACAGAAACCGTAAAAACGACTCTTATCTGCTGATCCTCAAAATGGATCAGACTTCCGTAAAGGATTTCAACCGGATCTGCAACATTGCTTCCGAATACGGTCGTCTCGAGCGCTCCGCTGCCGGCAGTGAAGCATATTTTAAAGAACACTATGAGCTTGTGACGGAAAACAACGCACTGCAGACGCTCGCCGCAATTTAAAGGTTACAAAAAGCTCCGGCAGGACTTCCTGCCGGAGCTTTTTTACAGCGCGCGTTTCCTTTATTATCTGCGCACCGCCTCTTTTTTATTTTTTAAATTCCAGAATCTTCTTCGCATTCTGAATTCTGTCCTCTGTCGGAGGTTCTACCCCCTCCAGCTTATAGGGAATTCCAAGCTCTTTCCATTTGTATGCGCCAAGTGTATGGTACGGAAGCACCTCAACCTTGGTAACCGTTTTCAACGTATCAATAAACTCTCTTGTACGAATCAGATACTCGTCTTTGTCCGTAATGCCGGGAACCAGTACGTGACGGATCCACATCTTGATACCCTGATCGGAAAGATATCTTGCACAATCCAGAATATTTTTATTCGTATGACCGGTCAGTTTTTTGTGCTCTTCATCATCGATATGCTTGATGTCCAGCATAACCAGATCGGTGTACTTCAACAGTTCGTTAAATTTGGAGAAAAACGGCTCTTCTCTTGTAAACGGCTGTGCGGAAGTATCCAGCGTCGTATTGATGCCGCGCTCATGCGCTTTTCGGAACAGATCAATCAAAAAATCAATCTGCAAAAGCGCCTCACCGCCGCTGACGGTAATGCCGCCTTCTTTGCCCCAGTAGCTGCGGAAACGTTCTGCCTTGTCCAACAGTTCGTCTGCCGTCATCAGGTTATCCGTCTCCGGATTCCAGGTATCTACGTTGTGGCAATACTGGCAGCGCATATTACATCCCTTTAAGAAAATCAGATAACGGATTCCGGGACCATCTACTGCCCCAAAAGACTCCAACGAGTGAATTCTGCCTTTAATCATATCGTCCTTTCCCTGCCTTGCAGGCATTCACTGCGGATATGCGTCAGACATCGCTGCAGTCATCCCCTGCGGGCAGCACGAGGTATTCCTTTGGCTGTATTTTACTATCCATTATTCCACATAACGGATGTTTTATGCTCGACCAGATCCCTGGTCGAGTACGGGACAAAATGCTGCGCATTTTGCCCGTGTAAATGGAATCCCGCTTGCGGGATTCCTCCGCCTGCGGCGGGTCGCGTAAGCGACTTGTTTCCACGTCGCCGCAATGCGATCCGCCCGGAGGGCTTTTCTCGACCAGGGATCTGGTCGAGAAAAGGAGCCGGGCAAGCTGCCCGACTCCTTTAAAATACACCTGTTAAAAACTGTAGTTAAATTACAGAGACTTATGGCAGGTTCTTGCGATAACGTCATCCTGCTGTTCCTTGGTCAGGCTGATGAACTTAACAGCGTAACCAGATACACGGATGGTGAAGTTAGCGTACTCAGGCTTCTCAGGATGAGCCTGTGCATCTAACAGCTTCTCTGTACCGAATACGTTTACATTCAGATGATGAGCACCACGATCGAAGTAACCGTCCATAACTCTTACCAGAGTGTTCTTCTGCTCATCCAGGTCGTGACCCAGAGCGCTGGGAGCCATGGTCTGAGTATTGGAGATACCATCCAGAGCGTACTCGTAAGGCAGCTTAGCAACAGAGTTCAGGGAAGCCAGCAGGCCGCTCTTCTCTGCACCGTAAGACGGTGAAGCACCAGGAGCGAAAGGTGTGTATGCCGGTCTGCCATCCGGAAGAGCGCCGGTAGCCTTACCATATACTACGTTAGAAGTAATGGTCAGTACGGAAGTTGTAGGCTCGGAATTTCTGTAGGTCTTGTTCTTCTTGATCTTCTCCATGAAGGTCTTCAGAAGCCATACAGCAAATTCGTCTGCTCTCGGATCATCGTTACCGTATTTCGGGAAGTCGCCTTCGATCTGGAAGTCAACAGCACAGCCCTGCTCGTCACGGATAACTTTAACCTTTGCATATTTGATAGCGGACAGAGAGTCAGCTACATGGGACAGACCTGCAATACCGGTAGCGAAGGTTCTTCTTACATCGGTATCGATCAGAGCCATCTCAGCTGCTTCATAGTAATATTTGTCATGCATGTAATGGATCAGGTTCAGGATGTTTACATACAGAGATGCACACCAGTCAAGCATGATATCATATTTATGCATAACTTCATCGAAATCAAGGTACTCGGAAGTAATAGGAGCGATTTCCGGACCACACTGCATATGTTTGCCGTTCTTGTCCAGATGCTTCTCATCCTTACCACCGTTGATCGCGTACAGTAAGCACTTAGCCAGGTTTGCACGAGCGCCGAAGAACTGGATTTCCTTACCGGTCTGAGTAGCAGATACGCAGCAGCAGATGCTGTAGTCATCGCCCCAGATAGGCTTCATAACATCATCGTTCTCATACTGGATGGAAGATGTGTTAACGGAAATCTTAGCTGCATACTTCTTGAAGTTTTCAGGAAGCGCGCTGGAGTACAGAACTGTCAGGTTCGGCTCCGGGCTGGGTCCCATGTTCTCCAGAGTATGAAGGAAACGATAGTCGTTCTTTGTAACCATGTGACGGCCATCCATGCCGATACCGCCAACTTCCAGAGTAGCCCATACAGGGTCACCGGAGAACAGCTGGTTGTAAGAAGGAATACGAGCGAACTTAACCATACGGAACTTCATGGTCATATGGTCGATCAGCTCCTGAGCTTCTTTCTCGGTCAGGGTGCCTTCCTTTAAGTCTCTTTCAATATAGATATCCAGGAATGTGGAGATACGTCCAACGGACATAGCTGCACCGTTCTGGGTCTTGATTGCTGCAAGGTAACCGAAGTATAACCACTGTACAGCTTCCTTAGCGGTTGTAGCCGGGCCGGAGATATCGTAGCCGTAAACAGCTGCCATCTTCTTCATGCCCTGCAGAGCTTTGATCTGTTCAGCGATCTCTTCTCTCAGACGAATGGTCTCTTCATCCATAACGCCTACGCCGCAGTTCTTCTTATCTTCCTGTTTCTTCTGGATCAGGAAATCGATACCGTACAGAGCAACTCTTCTGTAGTCGCCTACGATACGGCCACGGCCGTAAGTATCCGGCAGACCTGTAACGATATGGGTATGACGAGCAACCTTCATCTCATCTGTATAAGCATCAAATACAGCCTGGTTATGAGTCTTATGATACTCATTGAAGATCTTGTCATATTTCGGGTTTACTTCAAAGCCGTATGTGCTTGCAGCCTGCTGAGCCATTTTGATACCGCCATAAGGCATAAATGCTCTCTTTAAAGGCTTGTCTGTCTGCAGACCAACGATCTGCTCCAGATCTTTCATAGACTCATCGATATAGCCAGGGCCATAAGCGGTCAGACCGGATACAACCTCAGTTTCGCAATCCAGAACGCCGTTGTGCTCACGCTCTTCCTTCTGCAGCTCCTGCAGTCTGCCCCAAAGCTTATCTGTAGCTTCGGTAGGACCTTCCAGGAAGCTCTCATCTCCATCATAGGGAGTGTAGTTGGTCTGGATAAAGTTACGTACGTTGACGTCTACATCCCAGTGGCCATCTTTTTTAAAGCCTCTCCATGCTTCTGCCATGAAAATTTACCTCCTTCTGGTAACATGAAAAAAAATGATAAATAATATCAACAAGGAATCCCTCTTTTATGATTCCCATGCTGTTCTTTATGTACCAATTCTACTTCCCAACGCGGAAAGTGTCAACAGTTTTGCGCAATGTACATTGTTTTATACATTTTCTTTTTTCTTCCTTGCACATTGCCAAAAAACAACAGGAGGAACTGTGCACAAGTCCTGCGTCAGTCCCTCTGAAAAAACATATTATTGTTTAAAATAGCTGCATTTTTGAATGCTTTACAGCTCATCCAGCATTTCCATCAGATTCTCGATCGGAATCCCATGCACCATAGCAGCCTCTTCCAGTGTCTCACCCTGAGAAGCAGGACAGCCAAGGCAGTGCATACCGATTTCCATCAGGACAGATGCGGCATTCATATCGATGCGCAGTACTTCACCAATTGTCATATCCTTATTGAATTTACTCATCCGGCAAACCTCCTTTTTTCTTCCGTCGGCAGTTTTCTGCCGCTTTATCAGCTTTACCAGTATAATACATTCCCATTCATCTGGCAACCGGTCGGTCCATTTTTCTTCCATTCTGCCCCTGTTTTTTCCCGTCCCGGAAATAGTTGTTCATCTCTTACTTGAGTTTGTTTCAACTTACTGTTTTCCCAGTATTTATGCGGGTTTGCGGGTTTTTAAATTTCCGTTTTGTACCCCATTTGGTACTTGTCTATTTTGCCTTTTTGAGCTAAAATAAGAAAAAGAAATTTCAAAGGAGGATTTATATCATGGCATACGTAATTGGTGATTCCTGTATCTCATGTGGTTCTTGTGAAGGCCAGTGTCCTGTTGGCGCTATCTCTATGGGAGAAGGCAAATTCGAAATCGACGCTGCTAAATGCGTTGACTGCGGTTCCTGCGCAGGTCAGTGTCCTGTTGGCGCTATCTCTGAGGGCTGAGTCTAAGCCACACAAGCAAAACACATAAAATAAGCGGAGGTTGATTTTCATCGGCTTCCGCTTATTTTTTTGCGTCTTCCCATTTTCGCGCACGCTTTTTGCGCATACCGGGTTTGTGTCAAGTGTGCGCAGACACAAATCTTTCCCGTCCTTCTACCGTCTCCGTCTGCCCTTTCTTCTTCCTTTCTGGCAAAGCAGCTCGTCCAGCTTCCGGTAATGCTCCTCTTCCCGCTCCATCCGCTTCTGTTCCCGCTCCTGCGCATTTTCTTCCATCTGCCGAAACCGGTAATCCAGCTCTTTTAACACCATCTCATTGCTCTCCTGTACTGCGCGGGAAACGAGATTTTCCAGAAGATACTGAAGTTTTGCAGCCTTGCTGCTGCGTTCATCCAGAAGGATGTTCTCCACCGTATCGGCACCGCCCGGTGTGAGCGCATGCTGCGAATGAAGCGTATCCGAATTGTCTGATGTAAACGCACACTGTGCGTGTTCCTGCTGCGCTGCTGCAGCGCCTGCGTCCCCCTTCTCCAGCATCGACTGCGCCTCCCGCACGATTTCCTGCGGAACGGAAAGTCTGCCATTTTCCGACAGCATCAGGCGGATCGCTTTGAGCTGCATTCCCTGCTCCTTCCACTGGCGGATCCGTTCAAGCAGCTCCATATCCTCCTCGCTGTACTGTCGGTAGCCCTGATCGTTCCTGCTGATTGAAAGCCCCAGCTCTTCCTCCCAGTAGCGCAGCGCATGCGCCTCGACATGAACCTTTTTTGCCGCTTCTTTAATCGTATACATTCCCTCTGCCGTCATCTTAACCTCCATTCCGCAGGCGCTTTGCGCCGAAGGAACCGCGAGTAGAACTTCCAGTTCTGCTCTGCGATCCTAGCTACTTTGTGACGCCTGCGGCACAAATAGC
>OLRH01000293.1_pt1 | contig 24377 bp, 20 predicted proteins | sample 1672321 | NCBI WGS metagenome assembly OLRH01 (sample SAMEA3136671, study PRJEB25190) | human gut metagenome | reverse complement strand
TTTTTCGTACCTTTACATATAGAAGGAACGGGTTAAGAAATGACTGCCTGCGCGGCGTTGTCGATGGGCGTCGCGTCGTCGAGCACGCGCGCGCACACGCGCAGCACGTTGCCGTCCACGGCAGCGGCCGGGCGCTCAAAGCAGATCGAGGCGATGGCCCCGGCCGTGTACGGGCCGATGCCCGGCAGCGCCAGCAGCCCCTCGACCGTGTCGGGCCAGACGCCGCCGCGCGCCGCGATCTCGCGGGCGCATTCCTGCGCCTTGCGCGCACGGTTATAGTACCCCAGCCCCTCCCAGAGCTTGAGCAGCTGCGCCTCCGGCAGCGCCGCGAGCGCGAACACGTCCGGCGCGGCCGCAAGAAAGCGCGCGTAGTACCCGCGCACGGCCTCGACGCGCGTCTGCTGCAGCATGATCTCCGAGAGCCACACGTGGTACGGCTCGCGGTCGGCGCGCCAGGGCAGCGCGCGCGCGTGCGCCTGAAACCAGCCGAGCAGCGGCTGCACCGTCTGGGAAAGTCTGTGCGTGTCCATGGCTGCACCTCCCGAAAAAAGTCTGCGCCCATTATAGCAGAAATCCCGCGGCGCGCAAAGCCCGTATTTGCCCGCCGCATTGTCCCACTGGTGCGCAAAAAACCGGCCGCAGTGTGGCACTGCGGCCGGCTTTCTATGTTATTTACTCAGCGTTTTTTCTTGCTGCCGAAGATGCCGCTGCGTCCCTCGCTGACCGATTCGTTCATCGCCTCGGCATAGGCGCGCAGGCGCTCCTTCTGCTCGGATGTCATGTTTTTCGGCACCGTGACCGTGATCGTGACGAACTGGTCGCCGCGGCCGCCGCCCTTGCTCTGCAGGTACGGGATGCCCTTGCCGCGCAGACGGAACACGCTGCCCGGCTGCGTCCCCTCGGGGATGGTGAGCTTGACGCGGCCGTCGATGGTCGGCACCTCGATCTCGGCGCCGAGCGCCGCCTGGGCGAACGACACCGGCATCTCCATGAGCACGGAGTTGCCGTCGCGCTCGAAGAGCGGGTGCGGCTTGACAAAGACCGTGATGAGCAGATCGCCCGCCGGCCCGCCGTCCAGCCCGGCGTTGCCCTTGCCGCGCAGATTCAGCGTCTGGCCGTCGTCGATGCCGGCCGGGATCTTGACCTTGATGGTCTGATTCTTGCGCACGGCACCGCGGCCGCCGCAGCGCGGACACGGCTGGTGGATGATCTTGCCGCGGCCGCCGCACTTCTTGCACGCGCCGCTGGTCTGCACCATGCCGAACGGGGTGCGCTGCGTGGTGCGCACGCTGCCGGTGCCCTTGCAGTCCGGGCAGACCTCCGGCGTGGTGCCGGGGGCGCAGCCGGTGCCCTTGCAGTCCGGGCACTGCTCGACACGGCCGACGTTGATCTCCTTCTCGCAGCCGAACGCCGCCTCTTCAAAGGTGATGTTCAGGCGCACGCGCAGGTTTTCGCCCCGGCGCGGGCCGCTGCGCTGGGTCTGTCCGCCGCCGAAGCCGCCGCCGCCAAAGCCGCCGCCCCGGCTACCGCCGCCGAAGCCGCCCTTCCTACTGCTCTGGGGCGGGCGGGGCCGGGTCTTGGTGCCCACACTGCCGGGCCGGGGACGACCTCCGGGACCCCGGGGGTACCACAGACCATTGACAAACACATAGCGGGTACCGAAGCCCCCTGCATAACGGCCTATGGAGGTAAGCACGGATACAACAAAGCAAATAATGGCAATCATAATAATGAAGCCGATGACGGTGGCGAAGGTATCGCCGAGAGATCTGTCACCTTCATAATAGCTGCCGTTATTATAGTCCTCGGGGATGTTTTCTCTGCTGTACTGGCTGTCCAGGGCGGTAGGCCAATCGGCATAGGTCACGGTCAGCGGGAGCTTATCGCCATAGCCCATGCTGCTGGCGGTGAGGATATGCTCGCCGTTCTGGGTGTCACCCTCGCTGGCGACGCCGGTGACGCCGGCGGGGTCGTGCCAGGTGAGGGTCATCTCGTCAATGAGAATGCCGTCAAACCAGCCGGGGGTGTAGTCATAGGCCACCTCACCGTTATTGAGGGTGTACATGTACTCCTGAACCCAGGAGAAGGAAAAATCAAACTCCTGCCCGGCCTTATAGCCCTGGGTGAAATCCACATAGGCGTAGCTGTTGTCGTTCTGGATGTCGGCAATATTGTCGGATAGAGCCTTCATATCCCGGATGGAGCCGTTGGGGATGCCTATCTTTACGCCGCCCTTCTGGCTGTTGGTGGCAGGGAGATCCTCCAGCGCCTTCCAGCGGAAGGATAGGCGGATAGCCAGGCTGCCGTCATTTACATTCGGGGTGACATCCACTTGGTAGCTGAGGATGCGGTCATAGTCCTGGGCGAAGGCCGTCTGCACGGTCAGCGGCAGCAGGGCTGCCAGAAGCAGGACCGTTACGCACAGGGAGAGCAGCTTCTTTTTCATGCCTCCGCCTCCTTTCGATTGCCGGCTTGCAGCTGGCAGAGGTGCTCCATCTTGGCACTTTCCGCGCGGATGGCGGCGCACTGAGGATTCGTCCAAATCTTTTCCCAGGGATCGGTGAGGACATTGCCCAGGGTCACGCCGCCCAGCCAGCTCTGGCAGGGCACTACGGTGCCGTCCGGCGTGACAGCCATGTTGCTCAGGCAGGCTCCACAGGAGGGGATCAGCTGCAGACCCAGGGAGCGAAGCGTCTCCTCCGGCAGCCAGCCGGGGCTGGTGAAGTCCAGCTCCATATCCAGGCTGTGGGCGGTCTCCACGGCGGTGCGGAGAATATCCGTCAGCTCCGCCTGGGAAAGGCGGGTGGCAACGCTGCCCTCCGTGGTGGCGCCGCCGGAGGGAATGAGGCCCGAGCAGGTGGCATAGCGCACGCCCAGAGAGGCGGCAAAGCGGAGGGTATCGGCATAGTCCCGGTTCACGCTGCACAGCGGCGTGTTGATGGACACGATGAGCCCCGACTCCACGGCATTTTTGATGCCGGCAACGGTGTCGCCGAAGCCGTCCACCCCCACCAGGGCGTTATGGACGGCGGCCTTGTCACTATAAAGGGTCACCTGGACGCTGTCCAGGCTGGCTTCATACAGGGCCTTGCACAGGTCCGCCGTCAATCGGCGGCCATTGGTATTGAGCCGGGTGACGAACCACTGGGCAGCATTCACCAGCTCCACCAGATCGCTGCGCAGAGTGGGCTCGCCGCCGGTGAAGGTCACCTGGGGGATGTTGGCCGCCTGTAGGCGCTGCAGGAGCTCCTTCCACTGGGCGGTATCCAGCTCCTTCACCTCGCCCATAGGCTGGCCGGCGGCGTAGCAGTGCAGGCACTTCTGATTGCAGTGCCACAGGCCGTCCCGGGTCATGGCACTGACCATCAGATCCATGCGGTGGGGGGCGGACATCTTGTCCGCGTACTCGCCCAGAGACAGGGGGGCTACCTCCACCTCCGGCTCCTGGCCCCGGGCAATGGCCACCAGGGAGCGCAGGAGCGTGCCCATATCCTCCCGCAGGATCTGGGCCTTCACAAAGGGATAAACCTTCTTCTTCACTGCCCGAACGGCCTGCTCCAGCATGGATTCCCAATCATCGGCACTGATCTCCAGGCCGGCATAGGGCTCCATGCAGTACATGAACTCCGACAGGAGCACCGCCCAGGAAAAATTCAGCGGCACCAGCTGCGCACCGTTGAGCAGCAGCAGATACGGATCCTCCGGGGATTGGGAGTGGGGCGGGATCATGTGGATGCGCACCACGCCGGGGCCCGTGGGGTCCAGGGTAATATGACGCACGTGGGCCAAATGCTTGCGGCGATAGCTGTTTTCACGAAGCGACAAATGGCTCATAGAAAACCTCCTCTCGATTGCTTGCCCCCAGTATAGCAATCCGGGGCCAAAATAGCAAGAAAAAAAGGAGCCGCCTCCGTATAAGAGGCGGCCCAAGCGGGTGGGATATTTGGAAAGCTTCCGTCTATTATAATAGTCCGGGCCGCAGCCTTTGTAAATAGGAGGTTTTGCCGAAGAAGGAGAACCTTTGTCGAAAGAGAGAAGAAGATTACAAGTTTGTGAACTTTTCACAAAAGCAAACTTATAGCTTTTCAAATTCACGGCAATGTGCTATAATACCCACAAGGATGAGGGGAACGACCTCCCTGACCCTTTTGGGTACCGCTGAGCGGCAAAGGCAGATGCGTTTGCCCCTGTTAATCGACGGTACAGACACAAGCGAAAGGAGCCAAAAACTATGAAGTTCACATTTACCTGCAAGAAAGTGCCCCTGAATGATTCCGTGAAAGACTACGCCGAGAAGAAGATCAGCAAGCTGGATCGGTACTTCCCGGAGGAAGCCGAGGCATTTGTGACCTTCGCTGTGGAGAAGAAGAACCGCTGTGTGGTGGAGCTGACCATTCGCAGCCAGAACGGGACCCTGTTCCGCGCCCAGGAGGAGGATCGGGACGGCGATATGCGCAGTGCCATTGATGAGGCCGTGAATTTCATCGACCGGCGCATCCGCAAAAACAAGACCCGCCTGGCCAAGAACCTGCGGGCCGAGGCCCTGGTGCCGGAGGTGCCGGCGGAGTTTGATGTAGCTGAGGAGGCGGCCTACGATCTGGTGCGCACCAAGCACTTCACCGTGAAGCCCATGAGCACCGAGGAAGCTATCTTGCAGATGAATCTGCTGGATCACACCTTCTATGTGTTCCGCAACGTGGAGACGGAGGCCATCAGTGTGGTGTATCGCCGCAACAACGGCGGCTATGGTCTCATCGAGACGGAGTGACAATCAAAATATTCCAAGACCGGGGCATATGCCCCGGTCTTTTGCGCCCAAAAACGCACCGCATTTTCTACAATGTGTCATGGCGAACCGGTGACCGATGTCACCGGTGTGGCAATCCGCATCCCCTGCCCCCAAAAAGGCTTTTCACTCTTCACTTTTCACTATTAGCTCAAATTGTCCCTCCCCATTTCATCTTGCAATCCCATCCTAAATGCGGCATAATAGAGCCCGGAAGGGATGTGAGCGCTATGCTGCTTAAAAGGATATATTGCCGGGTTTTCCAGGCATGCTTTGGCCTGGGGGCCAGGGTGCTGCCCTGGCGGAAGCCGGAGTGTATCACCGGGGCCGGAAGCCTGGAGAGCCTGCCGGGGCTGCTGCAAAGCGCCGGGTGTAAAAAGCCCATGATCGTGGCCAGCCGGCGCCAATGCGCCGCGCCGGAGTTCATTGCTATGGCGGAAAGACTGCCGGCCTGGAGCGGGTTCCACCAGGTGACGGCCAATCCGAAAATTGAGACGGTGGAGCAGCTCGTGACCCAGTTCCGGGCGGAGGGGTGCGACAGTATGGTGGCCATCGGCGGCGGCAGCCCTATGGATGCAGCCAAGGCGGCGGCAGCAAGGCTTGCCCGGCCAAGCCGATCTGTGGCCCAGCTGAAGGGCCTGCTGAGGGTCCACAAAAAGATCGTCCCCTTTGCGGCGGTGCCCACCACCGCCGGGACCGGATCGGAAACCACCATCGCCGCTGTGGTGACAGACGAAAATCACCATAAGTACGCGGTGAATGATCTGTGCCTCATCCCCCGGTGGGCCATTTTAGACCCGGCACTGACGGTGTCCCTGCCGGCTCGGGTAACGGCGGAAACGGGGCTGGACGCCCTGACCCACGCCGTGGAGGCATACATTGGCCGGTTTTACAACATACGGGAGACAAGAGACCTGGCGAGGCAAGCGGTGAAGGCCATTTTTATGTATTTACCCAAGGCCTGCGCCGACGGGAGCGATCTCCATGCCCGGCAGGAGCTGCTGACAGCGTCTTATCGGGCGGGTTTCGCCTTCACCCGGGCCGGCGTGGGCAACGTTCACGCCCTGGCCCACACCCTGGGCGGGTTGTATGACGTGCCCCACGGCCGGGCCAACGCGGTGCTGCTGCCGGTGATGCTGGAAGCGTACGGCCCGGCGGTTTACAGGCGCCTGGCGGAGCTGGCAGATGTGGTGGGCCTGTGCCCGGCGGGGAGTCAAGCGGAGAAGGCCCGGGCATTCATCACAGCCATCTATGACATGAACCGGGCTACGGGCATCCCCACAGGCTTTGACTGCATCCGGACGGAGGACCTGCCCCAAATGGCGGCCTGGGCCGAGGCGGAGGCCAACCCCGTGTACCCGGTACCGGTGATCTTCGACAAGGATCGGTTTATCCGGGTGGCTAAGAGGGTTATGCTATCATAAAAAGCCGGAGCCAAGGCGGCCCTTGCTCCGATTCTTCTCCTGTAATAATTCAGTTTAGGATAGCAGGCCGAGCAAGCGCCGGCAACGGGCAGGGAAACGGCCGAGCCGGTGCCTTACAAATGAAAAAGCAGACGCCCACGGTGTACTGCCACCCATTTATTAGACGGGAACGAAAACCCTGCGCTGAGAAATGGGGGCACTTCACGCCTTGTGAGTGTCTGCTTTCATTTTACCGGTGCAGGGACATGTGTCACTCTGCGCCTGCATTATTTTGCCGTGCCAGCCAGGGCAGGGCCTTCTCAAATTCCACGCCGTACCAGCTGGCGGCCGGGTCGGCGCAGGTGCATCGGATACACTCCAGCGTGAAATCCACCGCCAGAGTCACCGCCTGCTCCAGAGTGCGGCCCTGCATCATAGCCCCCAGCACTGTGGCGGTGAAAATATCCCCTGTGCCGTGAAAGCCTGCATGGACCTTTTCATTATAATAGGCAAAATATCGCCCGGTGGTCCGGTCGTAGGACATGGCGCCCAGGTGATCATCATCAAAGCTCACCCCGGTGAGCACCACCCGGGGAGTAAGATGGGACAGCTTTTGCAGCAGTGCCTGCACAAAGGCCTCGTCCGGGTCTTCCCGGTAGGGGGTATCCGTCAGAAGGCACGCCTCGGTAAGGTTGGGCAGCAGCACGTCCGCCCGGGTACAGACCTTTTTCATATACCGGGGAAAATCCGGGGCAAAGGGCTTGTAGAGCCGGCCGTGGTCGGCCATGGCCGGATCCACCACGATGAGAGTATCCGCCCCGCGGAGCATGTCAAACACCCGGCACACGGCCTCTGTCTGCCGAGGGGAAGCCAAGTAGCCGCTGGCAATAGCATCCAGATGCACCTGCTGGCTCTTCCAATGGCGGGCAATGGGCAGCAGCTCATCCGTCAGGTCCCGGCAGGTGAAATCCGGGAAAATGGTGTGGGTACTCAAAACTGCCGTGGGGATCACCGCGCACTCCACACCCATTACAGACAGCACCGGCAGAGCCACCGTTAAAGAGCAACGCCCCAGGCAGGAGATGTCCTGTATGCTTGCCACTCGCTTCATGGTCAGGCCTTCACATCCTTTCTGCATTCCCTGTCAGCATAGCACAGGTCTGGATATAATAATAGTACCAGTTTCATTGCGCCAGATGATACCAGATGAAAATTTCTCCTTGTTTTGCCGGGCAATCTGTGCTATACTTTGTAATAATCTGCGGGCATGATGGAATTGGTAGACATGCGAGATTTAGGTGATGTCACCTCAGTGTAGGTTTTTGCAAATGGATGAATTTGCAGGAGGATATGCCGATGGGAAAGCTGAGAAAACAAAATAGCAACTTACCCGCATTCCCCAGAATAACACCTGATAAGACCGAAACTTTTGCTGGCAAGTGGACTGCCCGTGTTACTAAGATATTCAATCAGCCTGATGGCTCTATTATTAAAGCGACCAGAAAAATCAACAAAGATGGGAGCATAACCGATAAAATCGAGCATAGACACAAATAACATATTAGTGCTTCATCTTGACCCCTTGCGGTACCAAACAATAAAAAATAGCGGCAGTTTTTCCTGCCGCTTATATATGCGGGTATGGCGGAATTGGCAGACGCGCAGGATTTAGGTTCCTGTGAAGTGATTCGTGTGGGTTCGACCCCCACTACCCGCACCATAATTGGGCCAAACATTGATACAATGTGTTAATGTTTGGTCCGTTTCTTTTTGCCCGGAAAGCCCGTGATGAGAATCAATCGGTCCCCATCTCGGTCTCCAATACGGCACTCTCTGCATCGAGGGACTCCGTATTCAGGTATTCATCCAGCAACATCTGGCAGGTTTCCATCAGGACTTCCCGTTGCATTGCCAGATCACGCGGCGGTACTTGTCAGTGCTGTGCCATACCTTGGGACCATAGTGTTCCCCGCAATCACCGCAGACGATCTTTGCCGAGAATGGACTCAGGCTGTTATGGTGCCGCCCTTTGGATTTACGGATTGCCCTGCTCCGTCAGGTGCTTTGCGATCAGGTTGATCTTCCCGGCCACGGGAAAGAGGAAAACTTAACCACTTTTCAAAAAAGGATTAGAAAACGTAAAAACTGCCTCCGCAAAAGCTGCGGAAGCAGTAGATTATCCAGCTGAATCGTGATATAATATTATGTCAAAATATAAGTGTGATTTGTTTTTCGTTGTGCTGGGAGGCGACCAACATGACCCCTGAAGAAAGAGCCAGACAACTAATCGATGCCCGTCTTGCGCAATCCGGCTGGGTCGTTCAGGATCTGAAAAAAGTGAATCCCATGGCTTCTCTCGGTGTTGCTGTTCGGGAGTATCCCACCAGTACCGGGCCAGTTGACTATGCTCTTTTTGTTGATGGGAAGCCCGTTGGCGTGATTGAAGCGAAAAAGGACGAGCTGGGCGAGAACATCACTGTGGTCGAGGGCCAGTCCGGGCGCTATGCCAACAGCACCTTCAAATATATAACCACCGAGTATAAAATCCGCTTTGCCTATGAGGCCACCGGGCAGCTTACCCGTTTCACGGATTATGCTGATGTCAAGTATCGCTCCCGGCGTGTATTTTCCTTCCATAGGCCGGAAACGCTGCTGGCCCTGCTTGCAAAGGACGATACGATCCGCAACAACATGAAGCGTTTCCCGGCTTTCGACACCACCGGATTCCGCAAATGCCAGATCACAGCGATCCGGAATCTGGATGCTTCCTTTGCGGATAATCGCCCCAAGGCGCTGGTGCAGATGGCAACCGGCGCAGGCAAGACTTTCACAGCAATCACGGCAGCATACCGTCTGCTGAAGTTTGGCAAGATGAAGCGCATCCTGTTTCTTGTGGACACCAAGTCACTGGGCGAGCAGGCGGAGCGGGAATTCCTTGCCTATACGCCGAATGACGACAACCGCTCCTTTGCCCAGCTTTACGGTGTTCGCCGCCTGAACAGCTCCTATATCCCCAATGACATCCAGATCTGCGTCAGCACCATTCAGCGGATGTACTCCATCCTGAAGGGTGAGGAAATGGATGAATCCGCAGAGGAAGAATCCTTCTTCGAGCAGGCCGGAGCCGACACACAGGCCGCAAAAGAGGTCGTCTATAACGAAAAGTATCCCCCGGAGTTTTTCGACTGCATCATCGTCGATGAATGCCATCGGTCGATCTACAACGTGTGGAATCAGGTGCTGGAGTATTTCGACGCCTTCATCATCGGCCTGACCGCCACGCCGGACAAGCGCACCTTTGCCTTTTTCAACCAGAACGTGGTCAGCGAGTATTCCCGTGAGCAGGCCATCATCGACGGCGTGAATGTGGGCGAGGACATTTTCCTCATTGAAACCGATGTTACGAAAAACGGTGCGACAATCCTCAAGCAGCAGATCGAGTACCGGGACCGCCTGACTCGCGCCAAGCGCTGGAAACAGATGGACGAGGACCTGATCTATACCACGGCAAAGCTGGATCGGGACGTTGTGAATCCCAGCCAGATCCGCACCGTGATCCGAGCGTTCCGGGACAACCTGTTCACGCAGCTTTTCCCGCATCGCCGCGAAGTACCCAAGACGCTGATCTTTGCCAAGACCGACAGCCATGCGGATGATATCATTCAGATCGTCCGGGAGGAATTCGGTGAGGGCAATGAATTTTGCCAGAAGATCACCTGTCAGGCGGACCGCCCGGAGACCGTTCTCAGCGCCTTCCGCAACGACTACTATCCCCGCATCGCTGTCACCGTGGATATGATCGCCACGGGGACGGATGTGAAGCCCATCGAGTGCCTGATCTTTATGCGCGATGTTCGCAGCAAGAATTATTTCGAGCAGATGAAAGGGCGCGGCACCCGCACCCTCGGCAAGGACGACCTGCAGAAGGTGACGCCTTCCGCCACGGAGAACAAGGATCATTTTGTGATCGTGGACGCCGTTGGCGTCACGAAATCCAAAAAGACCGAGACCCGCACGCTGGAGCGCAAGCCCTCCGTCAGCATGAAGGAACTGATGCTGACTGTGGCCATGGGTGCAAAGGATGAAGACACCCTCACATCCCTGGCAAACCGTGTGATCCGGCTCAACAGCCAGATGACCGACCGGGAGCGCACCGAATTCAGCAGCACCGTCGGCAGCAGCGCAGGGAACATCGCCCAGCGGCTGTTGGATGCTTTTGACCCAGATGTCGTATCCGCGAAAGCCGGTGTCGATTTGTCCGACGATCATGAGCCGACTGAGGACGAGCAGCACCGCATGGATGAGGCAAAGAAGGCGCTGATCCAACAGGCCGTGCAGCCCTTCTATAATCCGGATATTCGCGATTACATCGAGAATGTGCGTCGCAGCCATGAGCAGGTCATCGATTCCGTGAATATCGACACGGTGCTCTTTGCCGGGTATGATACTGACAAGCAGGCGAATACAGACCGCATTCTCAAGACCTTCCATGCGTTTATCGAGGAGAACAAGGATGAGATCCTTGCCCTGCGGATCATTTACGATCAGCGGTATAAGGACCGTCCCATGGCGATTACAAAGCTCAAAGCCCTGTATGAAAAGCTGAAGGCGCAGAACATCACCATCGAGCGCCTGTGGGAATGCTATGCCATCAGGAAGCCGGAAAAGGTCAAGCGGGGCACCGTGGCGCAGCTTACGGACCTGATCTCCATCATCCGCTTTGAGATGGGCTATGCCAATCATCTCGCCCCGTTCGCGGACAAGGTGAATTATAACTTCATGCAGTGGACGCTGCGCCGGAACGCAGGCCATATCCATTTTACGGATGAGCAGATGGAATGGCTGCGCCTCATCAAGGATCACATCGCTGTTTCCCTCAGTATTGAGCCGGAGGATCTGGACCTCAGTCCCTTTGATCGCAAGGGCGGCCTGGGCAGGTTTTACGATGTGTTCGGAGACAGCTATGAGGCGATTTTGCAGGAAATGAACGTGGAACTGGTGGCATGATATGGAAGTAAAGAAGCTAAAAGAATGCTGCACTATAATTGCAGGGCAGTCCCCGGAATCCAAATATTACAATTCCAACGGTGATGGGCTTCCGTTTTTTCAAGGTAAAGCCGACTTCGGTGAGCTATATCCGTCCATACGAGTGTATTGCTCCCAACCAACGAAAATAGCTGAGAAGGATGATATCCTACTTTCCGTCCGAGCACCTGTTGGCCCGACCAATCTTGCTCCATGCAAGGTGTGCATTGGGCGCGGCCTTACTGCAATCCGTCCCTCAGAAGTATTGCTCACTCGCTATGTTCTCCTTTTTTTCAGGTATTTTGAGGCGCAACTGGCTTCAAAAGGCACAGGGACAACATTTAAAGCCATAACGCAGGATGTCGTTAAGAATCTTGAAATACCCATCCCGCCCCTCCCGGAGCAGGAGCGCATTGTTGCCCGGATTGAGGAACTGTTCTCCCAACTCGACGCCGGAGTGGAAGCGCTGAAGAAAACAAAAGCACAGCTTGCGGTGTATCGGCAGGCTGTGTTGAAAGAGGCGTTTGAAGGACGGTTGACTATTCATGTTCCCGTTAATCTACCGTTATCATGGGAATCAAGTGACGAAACGAATACACTTCCAGCGATACCAGAAGAATGGCATTATATTGCATTGAAATATCTGGGCGATTTGGGACGAGGTAAATCAAAGCACAGACCAAGAAATGATCCCAAGCTGTTTGTCGACGGAAAGTATCCTTTTATTCAAACAGGGGATGTTAAGGCAGCGACAAATTGTATTACATCCTTTACTAAGCAATATGGCGAGTTTGGCCTTTCACAGAGTAAACTTTGGCCAAAGGGAACTCTGTGTATAACGATAGCAGCAAATATTGCTGAGACAGCTTTTTTGGGAATCGATGCCTGCTTCCCGGATAGCATAGTGGGTTTTACGCCCAACGAAAGCATTCTTGCAGAATATGTCCGTTATTTTGTCGAATCGCAAAAAATCCGTTTGTGGGCTTTTGCTCCTGCAACCGCACAAAAGAACATCAATCTGGATACATTGGAAAACCTTATTGTTCCGTATTGCAGTATCGATGAGCAGCGTGTCGTGATTTCTGAAATCGAATCCCGCCTGTCCGTCTGCGACAGCATTGAGCAGACCGTGGATACCGCCTTACAGCAAGCCGAAGCCATGCGGCAGAGTATTTTGAAAGGCGCTTTTGAGGGGAAGCTATAATATGGAAAATATAATCAACTTTCTAAATGTCAACAATGGTGCGTTGATGGTTATAATAACCGCCGTCTATGTTGTTGCTACTATTCGGATTTGCAGAGCAAACATAAAATCGGCGAAAGCATCAAACGCACAAGTCGCCGCTGCAAAAGAGCAAACCGATGCGGTCAAAGCGCAGCTTGACGAATCGAAAAGAGAATATGAAGAAACAAAGCGCCTTGAACATATGCCGTACATGCAGGTATCTTTTGGCAAATGGAAAACCAGTGATGAACGCGGCTCTTATCTTCCCAATATGATGCTGGATATCAATCGCTCCGATGATAACCGCTTTGCATCTGCCGGTATGAGCATAGATGTAACAAATATCGGACTTGGTCTGGCTGTAAATATAAAATGCAAATGGATATCAGCGGGAATAGAACAGGAGCAGCACTTATCCGCCAGTCTATTAAAGCGGGGTGAATGCTGTAATAGCACGTTTATCATTTCTGCCGCTATACCAGAAAAAGAACCGCAATATGCCGATACATCTCTGATTATATGTTTTGATGATTTCTTGGGCAATCATTATGAACAGACAGTTGATATCTCTTTTCAGATCCATCCTCACCACATAAGTCTCGTACAGTACAGCACAAAGCCACCCAAGTTCATCGAGGGTTAAGGAGGTTAACCTATGCCTGAACAAACATCATCTATCATTTCAAAAGTCTGGGGCATGTGCAACCCGCTCCGCGATGACGGATTATCCTATGGAGATTATCTGGAGCAGCTTACATACCTGATATTCCTCAAAATGTCGGACGAGTATGCCAAGCCGCCGTATAAGAAAGAGTCCGGTATTCCTGCCGGCTATACATGGCAGGATATGAACACCCTCACCGGAGCAGCACTGGAAGAACAGTACAAAGATACGCTGGAAAAGCTGGGGGAGCAGGGCGGCATCCTGGGCCAGATCTTCAAGGGCGCGATCAACAAGGTCAGCAACGCCGCGATCCTTTACCGGATCGTGCAGATGATCGACCGGGAGAAATGGGTCTCCATGTCTTCGGACGTGAAGGGCGAGATCTATGAAGGTTTGCTGCAGAAAAACGCAGAAGACGTAAAATCCGGCGCGGGTCAGTATTTCACGCCCCGCGCGCTGATCCAGGCGATGGTCGCCTGCATCCGCCCGGAGCCGATGAAAACGATCGCGGACCCCTGCTGCGGCAGCGGGGGATTTTTCCTCGCGGCGCAGGCGTTCCTTGCCGATCCGGAGAACTATACGCTTGACCGGGAGCAGAAGGAATTCCTGAAAAACGGGACTTTCTACGGAAATGAGCTGGTGGCGTCCACCTTCAAGCTGTGCCTGATGAATCTGTACCTGCACAACATCGGGGATATTTACGGCAGCGTTCCTGTCGCCCACGGCGATTCGCTGCTCACCGATCCCGGCTATCGCGTGGATTACGTTCTCACCAACCCGCCCTTCGGCAAAAAATCCTCCCTCACCTTCACCAATGAGGAAGGCGAACAGGAGGAAGAAGACCTCGTATATAACCGTCAGGATTTCTGGACCACCAGCAGCAACAAGCAGCTCAATTTCGTCCAGCACATCAATACCATCCTGAAAGCCACGGGCAAGGCTGCGGTGGTCGTGCCGGACAACGTGCTCTTTGAGGGCGGCGCTGGCGAGATCGTCCGCAAGAAGTTGCTTGCTACCTGTGATCTGCATACAATCCTGCGTCTGCCCACGGGCATCTTCTATAAGCCGGGTGTCAAAGCGAACGTCATTTTCTTCGATAAGCGTCCGGCCAGCGCCGAAACGCAGACGAAGGCCGTCTGGATCTATGATTTCCGCACCAACGTTCACTTTACGCTGAAACAGCATCCGATGCAGTATTCCGATCTGCTGGACTTCATCGCCTGTTATTACCCGGAGAATCGGTACGAACGCACCGAAACATGGAGCGAAGATAACCCGAATGGCCGCTGGCGCAAATTCGATATTGCCGACATCCTTGCGCGGGACAAGACCAGCCTCGATATCTTCTGGATCAAGGACAAGTCCCTTGCCGATCTGGACAACCTGCCCTCGCCCGACGTGCTGGCCGATGATATCATCGAAAACCTCCAGAGCGCACTGGAGAGCTTTCAGGAACTGAAGGCGCAGTTGAAATAAGGAATGGACTTTATGAGCGAAATCCGTATAGCAATTCCTGACTTGGATTTGAACAATGCATTGCGATTAGATGGCAATCTGCGCAACTATGAGATTGGGCCATTTGATGATGTCGTTTTGGATTTTTCCAGAATGACAAATTTTGACCCACTTCCCATGTTGATGGCAGGGGCGATTATCAAACGTTTTCGGTATCAATACCATGATAACACTTTCTCTATTTCTGGCATCAACGGGAAAAGTTATGCCGGGACGATGGGCTTCTTCAAATATTTATCCGAATCCATAAGCGTTGGAAAAAGCCCCGGTGAAGCCACTGGTAGTTCAAATTATATTCCGATTACACCTATTTCGATACGCTCTTTGCAGGAACGCGCATTTCGTGATGGTGGGTCAATAGAAATCGGTGATATGATAGAAAGAGCGTCTGCTCGACTTTCTCGTGTCATTGATAGGGGAAATAAGGAATTACATAAGCTGCTTACATATTTAGTCCGCGAAATACTGAGAAATACCCCTGAACACGCTCAAGCAGACGAGATGTGGATATGTGGGCAGTACTGGCCCACTTACCAATTGGCTGAAATTGCAATCATTGACGAAGGAATCGGGGTATTCCAAAGTATAACGCGTAACGCTGCACATGCAAAATATATTCATGATAACCGTTCTGCTTTAAAATGGGCTATTCGTGCAGGTATTTCAGAATCATTCCGACCCGCCTATGAGTTTAAGCCGCATGATTACGATGTATGGAAAAACAGCGGATTTGGGCTTTATATGGTTAGTCAGATATGTCAAAAGCTGAACGGCAGTTTTTGCATAATCAGTTATGGTGACGCGTTGCTCATTGATAACCACGGTGTTGCAGAGAAAAGCACCTCATTTCACGGAACTGCAATTCGCATAAGAGTACCGACGAACAACATCTCAGCTGCGCAAGCCATAATTGATGAAATAGCCGCACAGGGTGAGGTTGAAGCGCGAACGATTAAAAATGCCTTTAAAACCGCATCTATGCCTTCAAAAGGCTTGATGACGCAGCTAAACATATAATTTGTAAATTATGAGGAATCTCAGTATGAATATTATTCGGTGGTGCAATGAGAATAATGGTTTTCTTACGGCTATCCTGTCTTTGATTGGACTTGTTCTGAGTGTTACAGCCATTGTGGTTTCTATTCGTACAGCAAGATTGCCTTATAAAAAGAAACTGATGTTACTGGTCTGATGCGCATACCTTCTTTAATAACCCATATTGTTGTGGTTTAGAATGGGTAAATATCGATTCTGACCGTCTTAATTATGTCTTTCCAGGAAAAGTATTAATTCCTGTTAAACAGTATTATAGCGAACGAAAAGGCGACCTGAATTGTTTGAATTCAGAAATAGCGTCTATCTACTGGCACAAACCATGCGAGGGAATATATACAAAATTGCAATTAAAGTATTTAAAAGGCAGTAATAGCGCGTTTGTTGATGGTGCTGGGGAATTAGTATGTTTTGACGGTTCAGAGCTAATAGGTAGATACAGGTTTCTATATCAGGTACGACAAACTCCTTGAGTTTTTGAAAAGCAGCAGTTATACATTAGTGTGGACATCTTTGTGCGAGAAGCGCATATTGACTCCTCCGTTTGGAAGGTGGGATTTACCACCCAAGGCAATACACATGTCTTCTGTTTATTATCTGAAAGACGGTAAAATAACAAAAGCCAGTGAAACATTATTCGAAGACAGACTATATTATTAACGAGGTCTTGGATTGGAAACGCTTCCTTTCAATTTCTCTATTACAATCTCATCTATCTCCCGCTCCAGTTCCTGCACTTTTTTCTGTAACGACAAAATGTGGGCGTCGAGGATTGGTTTCCTCAACGCCCACATTTTTTGCATTTGTGCCAGCTTTTTCAGTTCTTCCGCACGACTGTCACGAGATACGGAAACAAGCTCCCACACCTGTTCATCCAATCTTTCCTCATGGATACGGTGGGAGGCACAATAGGTTTTTCCATTCCGATGATACCCACGGCACACATATTCCACACGACTCTTGCCGTTCCAGCAGCGAATCATAGGAATGAACGTATTCCCACATTCCTGGCAGGTCAGTAACCCCGCGTAACGGTGCTTGGCCTGATTGCCGTTTGCGGGGCGGGCCTGCTGTTTGAGCAAGCGCTGTACCCGCTCCCATTCCTGTTTTCCTATGATCACAGGAAAGAATCCCTCATGACGATACCAGTCGGTTTTATCTATATGCTTGGCCTTACCGTTGTTGTATTCTCTGCGGTGGTTGTTCAGCACGCCGGTGTACGCTTCTTCCCCCAAGATGTTTTTCACACTGGCATATGTCCATAGGAACTGACCGTCACGGGTTTTGTGCGTATGCCGGACCTCTCTGCCGCACCGTTCAGCCCGGAGCTGCGCCGGTGTCTTTCGCCCCGCGGTATTAAGCCGCCGGGCGATCTCTTTCTGCCCACACCCCTGCAAATACAGAGAATAGATGAGCTGCACCGTGACTGCCGCCTCTGCGTCTATCCTGATCTGCCCCGTATTTTTGTCTTTCCAGTAGCCGAAGGGAGGCGTGATCACGATGCCGTCTTTCTGCTTCTGGCGGTATCCTGCCCGGATCTTTTTGCCAATATCCTTTGCATAGTAATCATTCATTAGGCCACGGACACCGATGATTAAGTCGTCTTCGTCGCGGAAGGTATCGACCCCCTCCGTTGCGGAGATCACCCGCACCTGATGTTCCCGCAGATAGTCAATAAATAATGTGGTCTGGGTCCTGTGGCGGCCAAGACGGGACAAGTCCTTTACGATGACAGCGTCGATCATATCAGCGTCTACAGCCGCCGTGAGCTCGTCCAGCCCACGGCGGTCAAAACTCATGCCGCTTATGTTGTCATCGAAGGACTGTCCTACGATGATGTACCCGTGCTGCTCGGCAAACGCCTGGCAGATTTCCCGTTGATTTAGCAGGGAGTTCATCTCACGGTCATCATCGTTAGAAAGCCGCGCATAGAGCCATACCCGCACCTGTTATCACCTACCCCGCATAATAATCGCCGTAGATCGCCGCACCCAGCCTATCATAGTCAAAATCTGCGGTGGGGAAGCAATCTGTCTGCGCTCCGTTTTCGAAGACGTCCAGATGGTCACGGAAGGGCGCTTTCAGCCGGATCTCCAAATCCAGCCTGCCATCCTCCTCATGAACGAGTATCTTCTCCACCAGCATCCTCAGATGTGCTTCTGACATTTTACCCTCTCGCAGGATGTCGTCGATCAGGCTGATGTCCCGCTTCAGCTTGGCCTGTCGGCTGCGGAGCATTTCTGAAATATTCTGAAATTCTTCGATTTGTTTTTTGGCCTCCGCGATCTGCTCCTCGCGCTTGGCGATCATGCGGTCATAGCGTTCCGCATTGGCTTTATCCCGAATGCGTTCCATCAGGATCACCTCCACTTCCTCCTCCAGTAAGAGAATGTGCTCTTGCAGTTTACTTATTTTGGCGCTGGCCGTGGAAGCCTTCGGCGTCCATCTCTCAATGAGCCATTCCATCCGCGACCAGTTTTCCTCATACATTTTCTTTGTTCGCAGGATCTCCGCGCCGATCAATCTGTCCAATGTTTCCTCGTCCACCATGTGAGAGGAGCAGTGTTCCTTGCCATACCGATGGTAGGTGTCGCAGACATAGACGACTCGTTCTCCGCTTTTCAATTTAATGCGTTTCCCGATAAAGGTTCGGCCACAGTCCTTGCAGCGAAGCAATCCGCCGTACCGGAGGATACCGCGGTTGGTACCAGCACGGACATTTTTCCCTTTGCGCTCTGCAAGGAGTGCTTGAGCATGCTCCCATATCTCACGGGTCACGATCATTGGCAGATAATTCTCATGGCGAAACTGCTCCTCCGGGTCTGTGAAGCGGAAGGTCTTATTGATCTTATTGCGCTCGCTCTTGTGGCAGATCAGAGTGCCGATGTAGCTCTCATCTCTCAAGATTCGCGCCACCATCGTTGCGTCCCACAAATATTTTTTGAGGATGCCATCCTGGGTGTTGGGCAGGTGCTTATTTAGCAGTCCCGCCTGCATAAGCGCGGGCGTTTTTCTTCTCTGCTCATTCAGTGTGCGGGCGATGGCCTTCATGCCGCTGCCGCCGACATAGGCGGAGAAAATCAGCCGGACCGTTTCGGCGGCTTCTTCTACGACAACGACCTTTTTTGTGTTCTTATCCTTGAAGTAGCCGAAAGGCGGGATGGTCACGATGCCCTCCTTTTGCTTCTGCCGGTAACCGGTTCGCACACGACGGCTGCCGTCGCGGGCATAGAAGTCGTTGACCAGTCCCTTGAAGCCGATGATGAGATCATCGTTCTCGTTAAAGGTATCGATGTTTTCCGTTGCGGACAGGACCCGCACATTGCGCTCACGGAGGTAGTCAATAAAGAGTGCTGTCTGCGTTCGGTGACGGCCCAGGCGGGACAGGTCTTTAACGATAATCGCTTCGATCTTGCCCGCTTCGACCACCTCATAGATTTTGTCGATTCCTTCACGGTTGAAGTGCATACCGCTGACATTGTCATCGAAGGATTCGCCCACCACCTCGTGGCCGTTGCTGACCGCAAAGTTATATATGATTTTCCGCTGGTTATTCAGAGAATTCAGTTCTTCATCCTCATCTCTGGACAGCCGATAATAGAGCCAGACTTTCATAATCGTTCCTTTCCGCTATGGTGTGCCGATCATGCACGACACACCATAGCACACAAGTTTTTGAATAGCTAACAAAAGAAATCAGGCAACGCCAGATTCTACCTTACCAACAAAATCCGTGGTCTGGTTTGTGTACGGATTATCCACGGCGAGATAGTCGTGAAGCATCAGTTTCAGAAATTCATCGAACTGGTCATCCGTACCCACATAGGAGTACATGACGCTTGCAATATTGGATTCTTTTCTCTTTCTACCCATAGCGTTCCTTTCTCCCAAAGTCAATTTGGGCAATAAAAATAGCAGACCTCACATGGTCTGCTGCCAGTTCTGCTCGTCCTCGTGGTCATCCGCCTTATGACCGAGGGCGATTTTCTTTTCCCTTTCTTTTTGCAGTGCCTTTCTGTCGGTGTGGTGCTGTACGGGCATCACAGGGGCAGCAGGCTGGAGCTGCTCCAGACGGTGCCCAAGCCCCACCAGAGCAGAAGCAGTGCTGCCGCCGCCATCAGCAGAGAGATCAATGCCGGAATACTGACGTGTGGTAGATGCAGTCTTGGACGTCTGATTCTGTGCAGAGAAAAAGAATTTTCTTTCGGCTTCCCAGCCTGTTCGGTCATCTGCTCCAGATGCTGCACTGCCTTCAGCAGATCGTCCAGCTGCGTCCGTGAGGGAAGCTGCGACATCTGTCTGCTGATGCTCTCCAACAGATCTGTCTGCCGATCCGCATGGTACCACAGTGCATCCATGTATTTCATCATTCGCTCCCAGTCTGTTTTCGAGGGACACGCTTCGTGAGGTGGTGTCAGCGTCGGAAGTACTGCCTGCTTGGTGTTGCGCTGCTTGAGTTCTTGCAGAGACAATCTCTGCCCGTATTCTGAATTCATGCTCCATGACCTCCTTGCAATACTTTTCTTCGTGTAATTTGTTGTCACGGCATCTCATGCCGTCCGGCGTGGTGTAGGTGATGTATTTGCGGCTGCTCTCCCAGCGGACGGCGTAGCCCTCGGACGTCATCAGGGAAACGAAGGCATCCTTGTCGACGGCGTATTTCATGCACTCGTCGATGGTGTTCATGAGCCGCAGCTTCCAGCTTTGGCCCTTCAGAGCCGTGTGGTATTCCGCGCCGCCCATGCCGCGGGCCTGCTGCGCGGTCGGCTCAAAGACCGGCAGGCCCATCTCCTGACAGATCATGTCATTGCGCCGCATCAACTCCTGCAGTTGTTCCTTCGCCATGTGCAGCTTTTTGCCGGTCTCAAAGTTGACGGAGTTGATGACACAGTGGGAGTGAATATGCTCACGATCCACATGGGTGCAGACCAGCACCTCACAGCCCTCAAAGTATTCCGCCAGCCGCCGCGCGGCTTCATGGGCCTGTCGGGGATCGACCGCCGCGCCCTTCGGAAAGCTCTGCACCATGTGGTAGAACATCACGCCGCCGTCCTTGTGGTAGAGGAGTTTCGTGTTCAGGAAATCGTCGTAGACGCTTTGCACTTGGCAGTTGATGCCGCTGATGAGCGGCCCATCCTCCCATGCGGTTTTCCTCTCCTGCATGACGTAGAGCATCACGCCGCGCATGGCGGCGCGGGATTGCGTGCCCCGCTTGTAGTTCACGAAATGTACGATGGCCATACGGCTCACCGACCTTCCATGACAGCCCGCAACGCGGCGCTGACCTCGGACAGCTCACCGGCAGCTTTTTCCAGACCGATGACCTGCACCTTGCCCATGTTGGCAAGAACGGTGAGGCGGTTGATGTTGCCGCCGATGCCCTTGAGCTGGCGGAGCAGCTCCTTCTGCTCGTCGATGACCACGATCCGCTTGCCGAGGCAGCAGGCGGTGACGTATTCGCTCATGGACATGTGGGCCTTCGCCGCCAGTGCCTTGATCTTCTCACGGTCAGCGGACGCCATGCGCGTGCTGAATTTGATATCTTTTTTCATGTTTTTCTCCAATCGTAGCTAAAAGTGGGTGTGGGCTTCTGCCCGAAAATGGGGTGTGGGGCCATGCCCCGCCCGGTGCATTTGGCAGGGCAGCGGCTTCGCCGCAGACCAGACAAATGCGATGCTGGCCGTCGTCCGAGCGGACGACGAATCCCTCGTCCCGCGCCGTGTGCGGTAACAGCTCTCGGCGTGTACACCACCACCCCAGCCCCGAACCGCGCACACAGCGGCTCACACGCCGAAACACGGCGGGTTCTCAGGGTCGATGGTGACGATGTTTCCGGCAGCGGGATCATCGACACCATCGACCCTTTTCAGGCAGATCAGACGGTCGCCGTTGCTCTTGCGGAAGGACACCGTAATGCCGTTTCTCCTTAGAGCGTCAACGCTTTTACGGATTCGGTGGGAGAAGCTGTTGGGGGTCAGTCCCTCCGCACCGGCAGGGTCGATCTTTTCCAACAGCACCTTGGCAGGGGCGCTGATCTCCGGCTGCCGGCGCAGCAATTCAGAGAGAAGAAAAAGAATTCTCTCGTTGGGTTGCTCCGCCTGTTCGCAGTCATCTGACAGCAGTTTCCAGACATGATCTTCGCCATCGAACTCCAGCGCCAGCTCCCGGTAGGGGATGTCCCGTCCGGTGCAGTAGAGCGTGGCGGTGTTCTCTCTGCGCTGACTCTTGCGGAGGACGAAGTTGCTGTCGGTGGCGCCGCTGAGTCCGGTGGTGCCGGAGATCATGTTCATGGGATCATCGTCATTCATCTTCCGCAGATGATGCACCAGCAGAATGGCGATGCGGTGCTTGTCCGCCAGCGCTTTCAGAACGCCGATGTCCCGGTAGTCGCTGGCATAGGGATTCGCGTCATTGCCCGCGGTGCGGATGCGCTGGAGCGTGTCGATGACGATGAGCCTGGTCTGCGGATGCTCCTTCAAGAATTGCTCGATCTGTTCCACCAGCCCGTTGTGGAGCTGCTGGGACATGACGGCGAAGTGCAACGTGGGCGGCGCGTCCTCCGTGAGATCAAAGAGGCGGCTCTGGATACGCTGGAAGCTGTCCTCCAGACAGAGGTACAGCACCTCGCATGGCCGTGTGGCGAACGTCCAGAGCGGTTTGCCCTGCGCGGCGCAGAGACACAGCCACAGCGCCAGCCACGATTTGCCGATCTTCGGCGCGCCTGCCAGCAGGTGCAGTCCCTGTGGCAGCAGATCGTCGACCACGAAGGAGACCGGCTCGTAAGCGGTGCTTTGCAGCGTGTCCGCGTCAATGGTTTGCAGTCGGTTCATAAAAATTTCTCCTTTCTGAGTTGGAGTGTTTATTTCTTTCAGGCCTGTGCTTGTATCGTAACATGGGGATTGACTTTTGAAAATAGGTAATGTATCATTTTACTACATACACTATATTGGGGCGAATACATTATCTACTGGGAGAGGGCTTATGTCTGTTTTAGGAAAAGACCTGTTTGATTTTCAGCGTTCGCATACGAACACAAAAGTGGAATTTGGCGCATCCGGCTACTGGGTGGAGATGGTCCCGGAGATGCAGCCCTACGGAACTGTGCTGACGGAGATCCTAAATCTGGATGTCACACCTTTTCAGAAGCTGTTGGACAGGTTGAACACGGCTGTCCACGAAAAGAATTATGATGACGCTCCGCGTGCCTATATGGACATGCAGAAGGGTTTTGGATCTCTGCCGCTCTACCGATTGTATCTGATGGACTTCCGTTATTTCGGAGATATGAAGATCGAGGAATTTGTGGGTGAGGAAGTGCGGGAGGCATTTGCGAAATATGTGATCAATGAGGAGCGCGAAATACCATCCTTCATGCAGCAGCAGATCAAGGACATTCAGCTCATTCAGGAGCGGTACGCGTGGTTTCTGGACCGGGTTTTTGCAAACGCTGTGTTTGAAAAGAAAAAAGGCCAGAGAAAAGAATCTCTGGCGCAGTTGATCTATTCCAGCGGTTATGAGGCTTTTGTCAGCGGTGTCAGTTTGGGGAAGGACCCGGAGGTAGACGCGCCGCTGGTAAGAGCGCAGTACCGCATCCGGGGCGAAAGAGAAAACGCCGAGGTAGTCGAGAAGATGTATTTTGACCGGCTGCTGGATTTTGTCTATGTGGAGCTTATGAAGGGGTTGCAGAAGGGGTTTGTACCGAAACGCTGTGCCAACTGCGGACGCTGGTTCTTGCAGATGCCGGGTATGACCTACGCCTATTGCGGCGAACCGGCGCCGGGGCAGGACGGCAAGACCTGCCGGGAGATCGGAGCCACCAGCAGCTTCCGCAGCAAGGTGCAGAACAACGATGTTTGGAAGGCTCATCAGCGGGCCTACAAAAAATATTTTGCCCGTACCCGAAAGGGGACGATGAGCAAGGGCGTGTTTGAAGTGTGGTCCCGGAAAATGGAGACGCTGCGGGACGATGCGCTGATGGAATATGACAGAGCGAAGAGCGAAGAGGAACGTCAGCGCATTGTGGATGAAGTCACGCAAAAACTGAATAAGCTGTGAGCGAAAAAACAGGAGGGAGCTGCGTCCGCAAATGCGGATGCAGTTCCCTCCTGTGCCGCAGTGCCGAAGCACTGCGTAGTCCCATTACGGAGCCCGGAGCAGCGGAGCACTTCGCAGACTGCTCTGGATCATACTGACAACGGCTTGTGCTTGATTTGCAATGCAAATCTTGACTTTCCATCCAACAATCTGTACTCTTAAATCGTATTATGCTGCTGATATTATCTTTTGAGCTGTAAAGATGAGAAACCACCCAAAGGAAACGATGGTGGCCTTTGAATAACGAGGGAGTGAGATACATGGAACAATTATTGATTATTGAAGATGATATAGGGTTGAATCAGGGTTTAAGTAAAGCACTGAAAGCAGATGACCGTCAGATTATATCCTGCCAAGACCTAAAAACGGCGAAGGAACAGCTTCTTTGCGGCGGTGTATCCCTGATCCTGCTGGATATCAATCTGCCGGATGGCAGCGGGCTCGAGCTGCTCCGGGAGGTCAAGGAAAACACACCCTATATTCCTGTTATTCTGCTGACTGCCAATGACACCGATCTGGACATCGTAGACGGACTGGAGAGGGGCGCTGATGATTACATTACCAAGCCCTTTTCTCTTTCGGTTTTGCGGGCAAGGGTGAATACCCAACTGC
>OLRH01000272.1_pt1 | contig 24718 bp, 13 predicted proteins | sample 1672321 | NCBI WGS metagenome assembly OLRH01 (sample SAMEA3136671, study PRJEB25190) | human gut metagenome | reverse complement strand
ACGAAGCGGATTCATATTCATTGATGGACATCACCTCCCGCTTCTGGCATCGGGGTATCGATAGGAATGTGAAATAATATTCCGTTTTTGACGATAAAAGATTTGTAAATATTCGCTTGCATTCCCGAGAATAATTCCTATCTTTCGGATCTTGTTTCATTTTTGTTGAAAAGTTAAAGGTAGGTTTTGTATGTATAAAAATTCATTAGGCGTGTTCCTGCGTTCCGCTGGTATGGCTCTCGTTCTTGGAGTTGTGTCCGCTATGGCTTCTTCCTGCGGCGGAAACAAGGAGAATAATGAGCCGGAACCGGTGAAAGAAAGTGTCGAGTTTACCCAGACTACGGTCTCGATTCCGATAGACGGGAATGGTACCGTCTCTTTGAAGGTCACCCCGATTGATAAGTTGGCCGATGTTGAGGTCAATGTGGCTGACGAGGATGTGATTGATTTGGACAAGACCTCTAATTCAGTAGGTTATGTCTTTACAATGAAAGCCAGGAGCCTCGGCTCGACCACAATCGTCGCTGTCCTTGGATCCAGCATCGCAAAGTGCGCCGTCAGCGTTGACCCTATCGCTGTGACGGGAATATCCTTGAACAAGACCTCCATTCAACTCGTTGTGGGTGCGACGGAGACGTTGAGCGCCAAGGTCACTCCGGACAATGCCACCAGCCCGAGCATCTCCTGGGATTCCAGCGACAAGGAGGTCGCTACCGTGGATAACGGAGTCGTTACCGCCGTCTCTGCCGGAAAGGCCACAATCACCGCGGCTTCGTCTTCTTTTACAGCTGAATGCGTTGTCGAAGTGAAAACTATCGAGGCTGAGTCGCTGACGTTGGATGTGGCTTCAAAACTGCTCAAGGTGGATGAGTCTTTCATCGTGAACGCAACAATACTTCCGGAGGGGACGACATACAAGAATGTCGAATGGATTGTGGATGATCCTAAAGTGATTAAAATCGAGCCGTTTGACGCTGTTGAATCAGATAATCTTGTCTCGGCGAAGGTTATCGCTCTCAACGCCGGTAACGCGAAGTTGACAGCAGTGATCAAGGACATCAAGGCTACGTGCTCATTTTCGGTGAAATCCAAGGAAATCCCGGCTACGGATCCGAAAATCGGTGACTATTACTATTCTGACGGCACTTGGAGTGACGGAGGATTGATCTCCATCAACAAGGATGGAACAAAGGCGGTCTGGGCGGAGAACAAGCCTGCTCCTGTCGAGGGGAAGACCGTGATAGGAATCGTGTTCCAGACAGATCCGGCCAGATTCTCTGAAATTGAACAAAAGCAAGGCTTCACTCACGGCCTTGTGTTCTGCACCAAGGCAGCCCACGCTCCGGGAAATCAGGTTACAAGATACGCTATAAGTGCAGGCATCGACTGTATCGGCAACCATAAGCTTGGTAGCAGCTATTACAACGACATCTATGGTCAATTGTGGACGGCCACAGTCAAGGATAGATACCCGGGCTCCCAACTTGCGCAATATCCTGCTTTTGACTGGACTGTCACGGACTTTGTCCCGGCGGCTCCTGCCAAGACTTCCGGTTGGTTTGTTCCGAGCATCGGACAGCTTTGGGATTTTATGGCGAATTTCGGAGGTGAGGAAATCGCCCAGTATCTTGCCCAGCTTCGTGACTATGCCTATGATGTCACCCGCTTGGATTTCTTCAAGCTGACTTATAACCCGATGGTTGCTATCAACAACCATTTCTCAAAGATTCCTGCTTCGCAGAAGGAAGAATTGGTGTATTCAAGTAGCAGAATGGAGCAGGGTGTTTGCGAGTTGATGTCATCCACTCTTTATGACAACACTGACGGTGCCTGCTGCATCTTCTGGCTTGGTGAGAACTTTGATTTCGCACCATATGCGGAATGGGTGGACAGTAATGTCGTCATCTGTCATCCGGTGCTTGCATTTTAGTTAAACGTCAACATTAGTATAACAGTATGATTATGAAAAAAGTATTTTTGACACTGCTTGCCGCAGCATCTCTCTGCGCCTGCACTGGAGACCTCGAGGACAGGGTTGACACTCTGGAGGCCAAGGTCGCCGCCCTTGAATCCAAGGTGAATGAGAACGTAAGTTCTATAGCGAAACTTGCGGAAGCCGCCGCGAAGGCCGTTACGATTGAATCTGTGACCCAGAATGAGGATAAGACCAGCTATACAATCAAATTCAGCGATGGCACCACCTCGGTCCTGAACAACGGAAAGGATGGAAAGGATGCGGTAGCTCCGGTTGTGGGTGTGAAGGAAGTTGATGGTGTGCTCTACTGGACAGTCAATGGTGAGTTTTTGACAAACAACGGAGCCAAGGTTCCTGTTACCGGCAAGGACGGAGTTGATGGAAAGGATCCTCAGTTCAAGATCGAGGACGGAAAATGGTTTGTCTCATTCGATGGCAAGACTTGGGAGGCTGTGACCGTGACCGGCACTGTCGAGCCTAAGCTTGAAATGACGGAGACTGACACTGAGTATGTATTCACTCTCGGCGAGACTGTCATCCGGATAGCTAAGGCGAAAGCATTCGCCATCAAGGTGGAAAGTGACGCTGTGGACATTGAGCCAGGCAAGACTGCTACATTCAAGTACACTGTCACCGGAGCTGACGAGACCACTCATGTTGTGGCTGAATCATCTACTTTTGAGGTTAAGGTTGATGAGACCAACTCAACCATAACCGTGACCGCTCCTAAAGCAATGGTTTCCGGCTATGTCATCGTGAAGGCTGTCCGCAACAGCGACGGCAAGTACTCGGCACAGTACATCAGCATAAAGAAGGATTCCTACGGAACCTTCGGCGGAATCATCATCAGCGATGAGAATGAATATCTTAACTGGTAAAAAAACGAACTGAAATGAAAAAGTCATTATACATCGCGGCCGCTTTAATGGCAATAGTCGGCTGCTCTAAGTCAGAACTCGCTCCGGAAACCGCCGGAACACACGACATCAATGTCTCCGTGGCCGTCAGCACAGGCGCGGACACAAAGGCTGTCTTCGATGGCGACAGCCATATCAAATTCGAGAAAGGTGACTATTTCTATGCCGCTGTGGCGAAGAAGGAAACTCCTACCAAGGGTGTAAAGGTCGCAAAAAGCAAAGGAGCTGCCGCCGGAGTGTATTACTCTATTTTCAAGATCAAGGATTTCGAGGCCACAGCTCCTGTCTTCGATGGCGAGCTTTGGAGCATAGTGGACGCTGATTTTGCTGATGAATATAATTTCTATGGCGTTTTCCCTGCCGCTGCCGTAAATACGGCTTACTCTGAGGAAGACCTCACGTCCTGGACTGTAAAGATTCCTGAGGAGCAGACCGCCACTCAGACTTCCTGGTACAACCGTGCGGACATTATGCTCGTGAAGCCGACCACAATCTCGACTTCAAACAAGACTCACAATGATGAATATGGTGAGTATTCCACTGTCAACAGTGAGAAACTTGAGTTCGCTCACTTGTTCGGTTTTGGAAAAATCACATTCGCTGGAGTTCCTGACGCTTATAAGTCACAGGTTGTGAAAAGCGTCAGGATCGAGGCTGTCGGTGAGAACAAGGCTCTTGCCGGACGTTTCAGCGTTGACATCACCAAGGACGTTTGCGATGCTGATGTAAAGTCAACATCTCCAGTCTCATACATCAACCTTCCAGGCGATGGTACGACCACGGTGTCCGACTATGTGGCTTGGTTCGTTGCCAACAACGGTGAATTTGATGTCAAGATCACTGTATTCACGAATAAGGCAGACCTCGTGTTCGAGCGTAAGGGACTCGTCATCGCACGCAGCGCGATCACTTCTCCTACCGTCAACTACAAGAGCTCTGATGTCGTGACATCACACGATGTGGCTCTTGCTGAAGGTGAGACCTGGACAAACACGCCGGCATATTCCAAGATCATCAATAGCTCTTACAAGGAAAGGGCTTGGGGCGACGGAGACAAGAAGATGAATTTCTCCATCTCATATCCTGGGTCAAACAATGGCAATTACGGAACGTCCTTATATACTACGGATGGCTATACCCAGGGACTTGCCAGCTCGACTATCATAGGTGGAAAGGTCGTTCTTTCTTCCGCGGCTGATTTCAGTGGAGTCAAGATGGTCAAAGCTAATCTTGGTATCTACACAGATGACGCTACCGCAGACTTCACTATGAGTCTTGTCAAGGATGGTAAGACTTATGTTCTCGGCAAGTTCAACATCGCTGGCAGTGGCAAGAATCCTGACGGCAAAGATTACTATTTCCCGGCCAACTCTGAAACCGAGTCTGGACAGCTTGTTCTCACGGTAGATAATCTTTCCGACCAAAGCTGCCGTCCTTACATCGGTGCGCTCAGCATCAATCCGGCTCCTGGAATCGTACTTGACAGCAAGACGATCAAGGTGGCGAAGACGGCCCATTCCGAGAGCGTTGATTGTGGTGTCTATGCGGCTACCGGTGATCCTACCGTGACTGTCGCTGATGATGCTAAGTCCTGGCTTTCCGCTTCCTGGGCTTCCAACAAGCTCACTGTGACCGTGACAGAGAACACCGGCAAGAAGAGAGTAGGAACAATCACCATCAAGGCCAAGGGCTTGTCAGAGACCACAGAGGCTGTTACTGTCGAGCAGGCCAGTGTCACCGCTGTTACGTATAAACTCTCTGTGACCGCTGCTGATATGTACAAGGTTCTAAAGGCCGAGGCTGACAAGCTTACAAATGAGGGAAAGGAGGTTGATCCGTTGTCCGGCTATCCTGTCACAGCAAAGTTCACGGCCAAGGGCGTGAATGATGCAACGAAGACCACGGAGGTGGAGATCTGTGGCGACAAACTCTACATCGGCTCTGCCACCGAGACCTCTTTTAAGTCCAAGGGAAGCATCAAATGCACATCGGCTGTCGGTGCGATCTCCAAGATTGTTGTCGTTGCGGACAAGAAGATGAAGGCGGGCGCTTACGATGATCTTATCTTGAAGTTGTCCTCTGACGGAAGTTCGTGGTCAACGGTCAACAGCAATGCTTTGTCTTACACTGGTGACGGTCCTTACACCAGTACGGCGGTGATAGGGGACGATTCTATCAATTGGTTTGACATAGCTGTTACCGCTTGGGGTAGTTCGACTCCGATCTACAGTTTTGAAGTAACATTTACGACCGACTGATGAGTGGATTAAATAATCTGTTCAAGATGATTGTGGCTATGGTTCTCATCATAGTCACAATTTCTTGTGAAAAGGATAATGGCGGGTCAGGGATTGACTCCACCATCAATATTTCCGGAAAGAAGTTGTTGACGGTCTCGTCGGAGGCTTCCGGATTCGAGGTGAAATATTCAGTGACAGGAAGCGGGGCCGGCCAGGCTGTGACCGCTGTCTCCGATCAGGATTGGGCTGTCGTGGACGGCAGCGTGCCGGGAACTGTTTCGGTTTCGGTCGGCGCCAATCTTTCCGCAGAGGACAGGACTGCCGTGATAACCTTGACCCTTAAGGGTGCCGAGGACGCTTTTGTGACCGTTCTCCAGTCTTCTGATCCGGATTACAGAATTGACACCAAACAGAGCTTCGCTCTGGCCGTCACGGATGTCGAGGCTTCCAGTGCTTTTGTCACCGTCGCCCCTACGAACTCCGATTCGTACTACTGCTACGGTGTCGTCACCGCTGAGCAATATTCGAAGTTCAACGGCAACGGAAAGGCTTTCGTCGCTGACTATGCCAAGCAGTTGATCGACTATGCCCGTAAGGCTGCCGAGGCCAACGGACAGGAATTCTCTCTTAAGAATTATCTTACAAAGGGCTACAAAGCACACTCTTACGATGGGTTTACACCTCTGTCGGACTACTATCTGTTCGCGTTTGATATGACTTTGGGCGGGGAGTGCAGCGGCAATGTCGCGGTGAAGAAGTTCACAACGAAGAAGTATCCTGATTCGGCTCCTGATTTCAGAATCACTGTGGATGCGGACGCTAACGTCAAGGTGGTCCCGTCCGATGCCTCTGTCACTTATGTGCTGACGGTGGATTCTTATGAGGTCTGGAGCAAGAGCGCCACTCCGAAAGCCTGTGCCGAGGATTTCCTCAAATGGGTTGAGGAAAGTGACAACTCCATCAGGTCGTTCATGCACCAGGGTGAGTTCTCGGAATGCTATTATAATCCTAAGGCTCAGATGGGTAACCTTACCACCGGAGATTATGTGGCGTATGCTTTCGGGTACAACGGCTCGAAGATAACAACCGGGATCTCCTATCTGAAATTCCATTTTGACGAACCGAAAAAGTAAACTTGAATGAAGATTCCATCATTGCTCAGGCTGACCGCGTTGGCCTGTGCGGCTGCGATAGTATTCGCTGCCTGTGGCGGCAACGCCGAAGACAACGAGGAGGCTACCTCGACTTTTGACGTGAATGTCAAGCTCCTCAGCATCGGGTCTGAAGGTGGCAAGCTTGCCGTCGATTACAGCATCAAAGGCTCCAAGGAGGGCAACACCGCCGAGGTCTCGACAGACAAAGACTGGATCCATCTCGGCAAGACCTACAGCACGACGTTCAGTGTCAATGTTGACAAGAACGAAACCGGAGAGGACAGAACCGGAGAGATCAAGATGACCTGCAAGGGTGTCCAGCCGCTGACTCTTGTCGTGAGCCAGGGCAAGGAAGGCTCATCCTCACAGGCTTACAACAAGTTCAAGATTGAGGTCAGCGAGATCACGACTTCTTCCGCGAGGGTGGTCATCACTCCGGTTAACGCCGCTGAGACCTACCTCTACTCGATCGTCAGCAAATCTGACTACGATAGGTTCGCCAATGTTGAGGCTTACATCAAGAAGCGGATCGAGCAGATAAAGGAAATGTGTGCCATCTATGGGATGAACCCGAACTCTTTCCTGACCAAGGGCACGTTCGACACGGCCAAACTGGAGACTGCCCGGAAGACCACGATTATGGACAACACGGCATATTATGCCTCTGCCTTTGACCTCAGTTTCGATGACAAGGGCAACGCCAGTTACAGCGGGAAGATCGATCTTTGCGAGTTCCGTTCCAAAAAGGCCACGCAATCCAATATGACTCTGTCTCTGAGCGTCTCCGGCACGCATCTCAACGTCACGTCTTCATCGTCAGGTGACACCTGGATCTGTGATGTGGTGTCCAAGGATGCGTGGGACGAATTCTCAGTGCCGGAGGATGCCGCGCACACCTACATCTCCACGATGACCCAGTACGGCGCGTTGACCCTGTACAAGGGAAGCCAGAGTGTTGATGTCTCCGGCAGCCTGACAGAGAGGGGCAAGGAATATGTCGCGTTCGCCGTGGGCTACAGGCAGTCCGACACGGACGGTGGTCTGACAACAGAAGTCAAGTACATAACTTTCAAGTATTAGTTTATGAATATATTCAAAAGGAAGGCGCTTCCTTTCACCGCCATTTGCGCGGCTCTCGCCGTGTCAGCGGCTTGTGAGAAGCAGGAATCGCCGGAACAGAATGGTGGTGAGAAGTCCGGACCGATCATAATCAATGAGTCTCCGGCCGCCATCAAAGGTGAGCTGATCATAAAGATCAAGGGCTCGGATGTGGGGACAAGGTCCGCCGGTTCGTCTGACGATGCGCTGGACGGCACCCGTGAGGTCTCCGAAGTGCTGGCACAGAACGGAAAGTTCCGTCTGGAAAGGCTTTTCCCTGAGTGCGGACGTTTCGAGGCCCGCACCCGCGCGGAAGGGCTGGACACTTGGTACATAGCCAGCTTCGACAAGACTTTGGAAACTTCGGATGTGGTCGCCCAACTGAAGAAATGTGGCTCGGTGGAAAGCATTGAATATTCACTGCCGGTCGTGATGTCAAGCGCTGAGGGAGAGGGCTCACCGTCAATCGCTCCGATGGCGTTGTCGGCCAGTCGCAAGGAAGTGTTCCCGTTCAACGAGAGCAGGAAGGTCCAGCAGATGCAGTGGCACTACAACAACACCGGCTCGATCTTCGGAAAGACCGGTCTTGTCGGCGCTGACGCTGATGTGTGGGCGGCCTGGAAACTCTGCGCAGGCAACCCGGATGTCATCGTGGCCGTGATTGACCAAGGTGTGAAGTACGATCACGAGGACCTTGCCGACAATATGTGGATCAACAAGGGTGAGATTCCTGGCAACGGAATCGATGACGACGGCAACGGCTACATCGATGACATCTATGGATTCAACTTCGTGGACAACAAAGGCACGATCGTAACATCTTCAAGCCTTTCACATGGTACCCACGTCGCCGGAACCATTGCCGCCGTCAACAACAACGGCATCGGCGTGAACGGAATCGCCGGTGGATCAGGCAATAAGGATGGTGTCAGGATAATGACCCTCCAGACTCTCGGCGCAAGCGAGAACGGTTCCTCAGGCTCCGGGCTCGGCGGAATCGTCAGGGCTATGAAATATGCCGCCGACAACGGGGCGGTCATCTGCCAGAACAGCTGGGGCTACAACCAGAAGCTCAGCTGGAACACTTGGACACGCAGCTCGTTCTCGGCTCTCAGGCGTGCCATCGACTATTTTGTCAAGTACGCCGGCGTGGATGAGAACGGTGAGCAGACCGGCCCGATGAAGGGCGGAATCGTGATTTTCGCCGCCGGCAACGAGGCTGTCAACCATCAGTCATTTCCTGCCGCGGACAAGAGCGTGGTGAGCGTCGCTTCATATTCTTACACCGGTGACGCGGCATATTACACCAACTACGGCACTTGGGTGGACATCTCCGCTCCGGGCGGCGACACCTACGCAGACAGCAACTATGGCGGAGTCTATAGCACCAGCGTCAATGAGGACGGAACCTCCGGCTATGAATATATGCAGGGAACATCTATGGCCTGCCCTCACGTCAGCGGGGCCTGTGCCCTGGCCGTCTCCTACTATTACGGCAAGGACAAGCGTATGGGGCTTACTCCGGATATGCTCCGCTCGGCGCTTCTTAGCTCCGCCCGTCCGATCAACGCCAACCTCAGCGCTCCTTATGTCGGGAATATGGGCGTGGGAATGCTCGACACCTACCGTCTGCTTCAGTATATGGGCTATCTGGGAGAGATCCCGGCTCAGACCCTCACCGCCGGCCAGACAAAGACACTGGAGATGTCTGAATATTTCCCGTCGGTACAGGTGCTGTCATATTCAGTCTCTGATCCAGACATAGTGAAGGCCTCTCTCTCAAAGGGGGTCCTCACGCTTGAGGGAGTGTCTTCCGGAACGGCGGAAGTCACTGTCTCTGACGGTAATTCAATGTTCAAGACAATAAAGGTAACAGTCAACTGATGAACAGATCAATCATAACGAAATTGTCTTTCGCCCTTCTTCTGGCGGCTGTCGCCTGCACAAAGGAGGAGACCCCGGAGCGGACTTCGCTGCCGGAGCCGAAGGTTCGTGTCTCTGATGTCACCAGCACGTCTTTCAACGTGTCTTGGGATGTAGTCACTGACGCTGGAGCCTACACTTACATATTCAATGACAATGACACTGTGACGACAAGGGAGCGTTCGGTCTCGTTCGCTGACCTTGAGCCGTCGGTGGAATATTCATTCTCCGTCAGGACTGACGCGGGGACTAACGGCGACTATCTGGATTCGAGGTTCGTCACCATCCACGTCATCACGGAGGGGGAGAGTGTCCTTGAGGCGCCGGAGCCTGTTCTGGTGGCCGCCTACAAGTCAAGGACCATCATAAACTGGAAACCGGTCGCCGGGGCGTCGGCTTATGAATATTCAGTCGCCGGGATGACCGGCAAGGTCGAGGCTTGCTCTGTGGAGCTTAGCGGGTTCGACGGCTCCACTGACTATGTGTTCCGTCTGAAGGCCCTGTCAGGGGAGAAGTATGTGAACGATTCGCCGGAGGCGGAGCTCAAATTCACGACACGCCCCGCGTCCGAGGATATTCCTCAGATAATTATGTCGCTTCTTGAGTGCGGCTCTGACTACGCCAACTTCAATGTCTATGCGGTTCCGGATTTCCGCTATGTGTATTTCGGTGTACCGGCAAGCTATTTCATCGACCATTCCGACACCGAGATCAGGGACACTTATCTGAAATATATGCTGGACGCCATCAATGACAGCAATATGACTGTCGAGGGTGGGATGTCTTATTATTCCAAGACGGGTTCGTCCAACTACTCCGAGTACCCGCTCTATCCGGAGCTGTCGTACTACATCGTGGCGTTCGGAGTCAGCCTTGACGGAAAGGCCACGACTCCTTTGTACAAGCTTTCCGCCAAGACCAAGGCGCACGACACGATGACCGAACCATCCCTCGGTGGGGCTGACTGGTTCAGTCAGACGATGTTCCATTCCGTGTTCGGCCAGTACAATTCCACCAATTGCGTCTGGACCAACTGGACTGGAAATGGCGTGGCCAAGATGAACTATGTCCTCACTTCGACATATTCATTCAATGTTTATTTCGGAGGGTCGTTCGATCTTTTCAGGCGCTACACCGCGCTTAAGGGAAGCGCTGTAACAGATGCGGAATATATTGAGAAAGTCAATGAGGAGTCAGGGCTTACCACCCGATTCGCTCCGTTGTCAGCCGCTAACTCCTACACATTGGGCACGTTGGCGATCAATGAGGCGGGGGATTCTACCTTCGTTGTGAACACCCTCAGCACGATGGCTACGGCCACGTACTATGACTGGGCCTTCGTCTCGCTTGGTACAAGCTCTTCCTATCCGGCATCCACTTCCTTGACCTCGGCGGTATCGATCGCTTTCGACGCGACAGAATCCTTGAATATCCAGGTTTCCGCCGGACGCTACCTTATGTGCCGCAGCTCTGAGCTGGGAGGCGTGACATTGACCGAGGCCGCGAAACTGGTGAAGGAAAAAGGGACGGATTTCTCATCGACACAGATCAAGGTTCTGAATATGACCGGAAAGATTTCGATGTCGTTCGGAACCGACACCCCTCTGGAGCCGGGCACAAAGTACACGTTGCTTGTGTCCTTGACCTCCGCGAGCGGGGACGAGATCCTTCGTTACGCCACCGCTTCCACCGCTGAAGGCACGAAGACAAGATCGGCGTACAACAGCGAGCCTAAGGGACGCATCGAGGTCAATGCTCCTGTGATCCTTGACACTTACGAAATAAGCAGATAGATATGAAACTGAACAAGATATTGCGAATGATCGTCCTGGTTCCGCTGCTGTGCGCCACTGCTGTGGTGTCGGCTCAGAACAAGGCGGTCACTGTCAGCGGAAAGGTCGTTGACAAGACAGGCGAGCCTGTCATCAGCGCGGGAGTGTTCATCAAGGGAACCACTGTCGGAACCGTGACGGACTTCGAAGGAAAGTACACCTTGACCAATGTGCCGTCAGACGCTGTCCTTACTGCCTCGAACCTTGGCTACACCACGGCCGAGCAGGCTGTGAACGGGAAAACAGTTGTGGATTTCGTCCTGCAGGACGAGTCCGTGATCCTGGACGATGTGATCGTCGTGGCCTACGGTACGGCGAAGAAGGAATCATTCACCGGTTCCGCCAGCGTGGTGAAGGGCGATGAGCTCAGCAAAAGGCCGGTCGGTAACCTCACGAAATCTTTCGAGGGAGCCGTGGCCGGAGTCCAGGTGACTTCCGGAGGCGGCCAGCCTGGCGAGGGAGCGTCTATTATGGTGCGTGGAGCCGGATCGGTGAACGCTTCGTCCAGCCCTCTGTATGTTGTGGACGGTGTGCCTTACGACGGAGCCATCAGCGCCATCAACCCTGCGGACATCGAGACGATGACAGTGCTGAAGGACGCTTCGGCAGGTGCCCTTTACGGAGCCCGTGGAGCGAACGGTGTCATCGTGATCACCACCAAGAAAGGAAGCAAGGACAGGGTGAACGTGAGCTACAAGGGTAACTTCGGCGTGGCCTCCAGAGCTTTGAAACGCTATGACCTTGTCGGAATGAGCGACTATGTCGAACTGACCTACGAGGCCCTGCGCAACTCCGCCCAGTACGGCACCGGAATGGATTTCGAGGCCGCGAGCGTCTATGCCGCCGACAACCTTGGTCAGACGATCGGTGGACTGAAGAATCCTGAATATTACAACCCTTACAAGAATTACTCTTGGTCGGAGTTGATCAACAAGGAGTCCGGGAAGATCCAGGAGGACGCTGTGGCGGCCTGGAACGAGAACTGGATGGACGAGATCAGCAACGACAAGGCTTTCCGTACCGAGCACGTGCTTTCGGTCAGCGGCGGAACCGAGAAGACAACCTATTTATATTCCTTGGGTTACTACAAGGAGAACGGTACTCTTCAGAACACTGACTTCGACCGTTTCACCGGCAGGATCAGCGGGGACGTGCAGGCCACGGACTGGTTCAAGATGGGAATGAGCGCCAACCTCGCGCACGCGGTGTCCGATTTCCAGGACGCCACCGGAAGCGCGACCTCGAACGTCTGGTACACAGCCCAGTTTATGGCTCCTGTCTATCCTGTTTACCTGAAGGATATGGACGGAAAAGATGTGCTTGACGCGGCCGGGAACAGGCAGTATGAATATGGCTCCGAGGAGGACAACGGCTACGCCAACCGTGTCACCGCGCAGGGATTCAACTCCAAGGCCGAGCTGTACGACAACAAGGCTTACTACAAGCGCAACTCCGTGTCCGCCAGAACGTTCGTGAAATTGGGAACAATCAATAAGGACGCTTTGCTGTACGGCCTCAATCTCGACATCAATCTCGGTGTGGACTTCACTGACTACGGCCGCACGACGACCAACGACAAGTACCACGGAAACGCCGCCTCACAGGGCGGAACCGTCAGCAAGTACAACACCAGGACGATGAGCTACACGCTCAACGAACTGCTGACCTACCGCAGGAAGTTCGGGGAACATTCCGTTGACCTTCTCGCGGGCCACGAGTACTATCGCTACAATTACAACTACCAGCTGGGGTCCAAGAGCGGCATCGTGGACGGCATCGACGAGCTCGGCTCGGCGGTGACCACGCTCAGCAACACGTCATATTCAAATGACTATGCCATCGAGTCGGTGCTCGCGCGTCTGAACTACGGTTTCCGTGACCGCTACTATTTCGACGCTTCTTGGCGTACCGACGGTTCGTCCCGCTTCCACAAGTCCAACCAGTGGGGTAACTTCTGGTCAGTCGGAGCCTCGTGGAGAATCTCCGAGGAGAACTTTATGAAATCCACTTCCGACTGGCTCAACAATCTGACACTCAAGGCTTCGTACGGAGTGCAGGGTAACGACAACCTTGGCTCGTACTACGTTTGGCAGGGCCGTTTCAGCTATGGTTGGGCCAACGGGACCCGTCCGGGCTCGACCGCCTCTTCCATTGAGAACAAACTCGTCACCTGGGAGAAGAACGGTAACCTGAACACCGGTATCGAGGCCAGCATGTTCGGCGGAAGGCTCACAAGCACCATTGAATATTATTCCCGCAGAACCCGGGATATGCTTCTTAACAACCCTCTCGCCATCTCATCCGGATTTTCAGGCTATGACGACAATGTCGGCTCGATGGTGAACAGGGGATTGGAAACTTCGTTCAGAGGAGTGATATTCGATCGTTCCAACTTCCATTGGGACGCCTCTTTGATGCTTTCGATGAACAGGAACAAGGTGACGGAACTCACTTCTTCGCAGGATGTCATCAACTATGGCAGCGTCGTGATTGAGAAGGGTAAGCCGATCTACACATTCTATATGTCCAAGTCAGCCGGAGTCTCACCTTCGACCGGCCGTCAGCTCTACTATGCCTACTACCGCTACGCCGTGGACAAGACGGGTTCCATAGTGACCGAGAAGTGTGATGAATATGTCACCGACAATGTTGGTCTGGCTTCTTTGAGCAAGTACTACTACGGCAGCCGCCAGGCTTTGTTCTCAGGCAGCTTCTCGTCCAACTTCTCCTTCTTCAAGAACTTCGACTTCTCGTTCCTGACCACGTTCTCGGTCGGCGGAAAGATCTACGACAGTCTGTACGGCGGCGCGATGAATGTCACCTACGCCGGAAACAACTGGCACAAGAACGTGCTCAGGCGCTGGCAGCAGCCGGGTGACATCACGGATGTCCCTCTCGTTGAGATCGGAGGCAGCCGCTCCAGCACCGGAGAGGAACTGATCGATGCTTCCTATTTCGCCATCAAGAACATCACCCTCGGCTACACCCTTCCTTCCTCATTGACAAAGAAGGCCGGGATCGGGGCCTGCAGGGTGTTCGTCACCGCTGACAATCTGGCTCTGTTCTGCAATATGAACGGAATGGATCCTCAGTACAACTTTACCGGAACAGTCTCCTACACCTACACCCCGTCAAGGGTTGTGGCAGCGGGAATTGACATAAACTTCTAACGGAATGAAAAAGATACTATCAATAATGTCGGCGGCCATTTGCGCCGTTTCCTGCAACCTGGAGTTCCAACCTACGGATTCCGGCTCCGGAGAGGATCTCCTGAAGTCGGCGACCACGGCCGTGACCATCGTTGACGGAATCTACAGGACAATGTGGACCGCCGGTTGGTCAACCGGTGGAAACGCCCACCAGTGCTTCGGAATCTCCGCCTACAACATCGCACTTGAGTCGATGGCCGATGACTTCATTATGCAGAGCCAGGGCAACGGGTGGTTCTGGTACGACCACTGCTACAACGTGAAGTCGTTCTACACTTCGGACAGTTTCCGTCCGTATGACGTGTGGAACGCCAACTACACTTGGATCTCCAACGCCAACTATGTGATCTCCGCCGAGAAGACGATGACCGGAAGCGAGGTCGATGTGGACTATGTGCTCGGCAACGCCTATGCGATCCGTGCCCTGTCATATTTCAATCTGGCGAACTGGTTCGCCCGTCCGCCTTACAGCGCATTGCAGGAAAAGTTCCGTTGGTCAGACCCTTGCGTGCCGATCTACACCGAGCCTACCGGCAAGGATTTCGTCGGCAAGAAGCGTGAGAACCTTGAGACAGTCTTCGCACAGATCAACTCAGACCTTGACACGGCCATCGATCTGCTCGAAAAAGGTGACGCGTCTGTCCTCGGAGGCACAAAATCCCATATTTCCTATTATGTCGCCCTCGGCATCAAGGCTCGTGTAGCTTTGGCTGCGGGAAATTGGGAGACCGCTTTGGCCGCTTCGGAGAAGATCATAAAGTCCGAGGAATATTCGATCGGCGGGACTTCCGAGCTGATGAACGGAATGAACTCCCTCTCCGCTTCCAACGTGATGTGGGGCGCCGGGATCGAGAACACCGAGCAGGCCGGAGGCTACGCCAGCTTCTTCGCTCACATGGACAACGTGGACGGGGCCTATGCCCAGTCCGCCCCTAAGCTGATCAACTCCAGCCTGTACAAGCAGATCCGTCCGGGGGACATCCGCCGTGCATGGTGGGATCCGGACGACAAGGAGTCTCCGTACATCTCCAAGAAGTTCAAGTTCACGAATGTGGCCGCCTGGCTTGGGGACTACATCTATATGAGGGTCGAAGAGTTCTACTTTGACGCTGCCGAGGCCGCCCTCCGTCTCGGGGACAAGGACAAGGCTGTACGCTACCTCAACGCCGTGATGCAGAAGAGGGACGCCACCTTCGACGCCTCCAACCTTGACGGGACAATGCTCGGCTCGCTCACGACATCCTGGACCGGCTCCCTGCTTGAGAATATTCTCGTGCAGAAGAGGATCGAGCTTTGGGGTGAGTTCGGCCGTCTTGTCGATGTGCGCCGTCTCGGCCAGGGAATCGATAGGAAGACCTCCGACGGATTCGCCGAGGAGTGCATCTCCACGATGTCCGGCAACGGCATCAACCTCACCAACCCTGACACCTACGACTGGGTGATGACCATCCCTCAGGATGAGATCAACAACAACCCTAACATTAACGAAGAAGATCAGAATCCATAATGGAAAAGTTTTTAAGAATATTGTTGTGCGCCTCCGCCGCACTGCTTTCCTTGGTCGCCTGCGATCAGGATCAGATCAGCGAGATGGCCTCTCCCAATGATTCGGACAACAAGGAGATTCATTTTGTCCAGAAAAGCCTTGTGAAAGAGTTCGAGCAGGGAACGAAGGAAGGTGAGTTCACCGTTGTGCTTGCCAGAAACGGCAACAAGGGCACTTACCGTGTGTTGCTCCAGAAGAGCGGCAAGAACGCGTCCCTGTTCTCTGTACGTGACACGGTGGTCATTCCTGACGGGCAGTACAGCGTCGAGGTCCCTGTGACCGTGAACATGAACGCTGTGGTGCTTGGATCCAGTGTCACCGCCTCCCTCTGCATAATCGGCAGGGACGCGGAACTCGGCGATGATCCGGCCTATATCACACAGTACAGTGATTTCCTTGATCTTACCGCATCGTTCACCCTGGAGTGGGAACCATATATGAGAACCACCGAAAGCGGCGAGCAGGTGCAGCAGACAGCGACATATTACTACTCCCAGTTCTACGAAGGCTATCAGCGTGGAATGCTGGTGGAGCGCGCAAAAGGCACCACCAACATATTCAGACTTCTGGATTGGGGAGCCGGTGTCAACTTCTTCTTCAAGGTGAACAGCGACAATTCCGTGGTTGTGCCGGGGCAGTCGATAGGCTACTACTACAGCGGCAGCGATGAATATGTCTATGTCTCAGACATCGCCCAGTACCTCGGTGACGAAGCCTATTATGACCGTTTCCCTTGCACGTTCGACGGCAAGCAGACTTTCACCCTTAACCTGGTCTATTATGTCACGGACGGAATGTTCGGCTACGGTCCCGAGAAGATCGTCTTCGCCGGTGATCATGACAACGATCCTGTTGTCGCGGCGACTTACGAGGGTGACGGAAAATTCTCCTTTGAGTTCAACAGCTTCACTTCTTCATGCAAAGCCGTGGTTGTGGAAGGTGACGTCACCGGAGACACCGCGGAACTGAACAAGGTTTACAAGCAGATCTGTCTTGGCCAGCGGGATGACATACGGACATTCTCCGACAACACACAGCAATGGACTCCGTCGGTTCCGTCCAACACGTTGATAGCCGTGCCTTTTGATGCGGAAGGCAAGCCTGGCGAGATGATTGCCATACGCTTCACCTACGATCCGGACGGCACGATAGCTCCAGAGGTTCTGGAGTTCAGCATCAGCCCTTACAGTGTTGACCCGTATTCCACTATGGTCTGGAAAATTCGTACAAGGAACGCCGCGTCTGTGCGTTACATTATGATGGATAAGGATGTGCTTGATTATTATGAGGAGAACTATCCTCTTGACCAGATTCTTGGAATAGGATCTAAATTAGACGCGGATAACCTTGCCGCAAGTGAAGGACCGGACGGGCTTACCCTTTATTATCAGGGACTTTCGGAAGGTGGAGCCTATCGAGTCCTCGCTGAGGTTACCAACAGGTACGGAGACAAGGTCTATGTCACGGATTCAACCGTTCTGGCATCACATGCGGACAAGTTCAAAGCCGTGAGTCTGGATGATTTTATCGGGGCCTACATAGTGAATGCGGATGTCAAGACTTCCGACAGCAATCAGGCGAGCACGGAATCCTTCCGTGTGGACATCATCAAGACTGGAGAGAACACCGTGATGATCAAGGGTTTGTGCAACTACAGCTCGTACTCTCCGGCGATCACCGGAACTTACATCCCGGAGGAGCATTGCATCCGTTTGCAGTCTCAGAATCTCGGTGAGTTCAGCTACCTGAACGTGGTCTTCGGCTTCATCGCCAACCTTTATACCGGAATCTGGGGTCAGTCCAGCAGTATGGAATTCGGTTTCTGCGATGACGGCCTTCTGCGCTGGCGCACGACCGCAGGCTCGGAGATGAGCCTGACCGGCTACAAGTTCCTACTCTTCGACGGAACCTCCTACACCGGCTACGCCGTCGGCGATAAGACCTACGAGAACATCCTGATGCAGAAACTCTGATATTCAATGAATAATGAATATGCGGACGGATATGCCGGAGCATTGATTCCGGTTTTCTGTTCCACTGAAATGAAAAAAGGGCGGCCGTTATGACCGCCCTTCTCTGTGTGCAGAATTAATTAGTCGATGTATCCGTCGTTTTGTGTCAGGTCAGGATTCATCTCCCTCTCCTTCTGAGGAATAGGCCATGTCGCACAGTATGTGCCCACTGACACGTGGGTGTACTTGGTTGTTCCCCATATCTCCATAAGGCCGTTGGACTGAGCCTTGTAAGGCAAACCCTGGGCGCGGAGAGTGTTGTTGAAGTACTTCTCGTTGTGCCATGTGCCCCAGCGGAGTTCGTTGAAGTACATCGAATCCTCACCTCCGAGTTCGACATACATCTCATTGCGCGCAAGATTGATGACATCTTCCCTGGTGGCCTGGGCCGTCTTGCAGGCGGGGTCGCTCAGGAGAATATGTCCGGCACGCTTGCGTACCTGGTCTATGCAATCCTTCGCCTCGGAGAGATTCCCGAGCTGGGCCTCGCATTCTGCCCGGTGGAGAAGAATTTCGGCGTAGCGGATGAGGTAGATGTTCTGCTCATAGACCCAACGGGTTGTACACTCGTCATTTTCAGGAACATATTTCCTCCAGAGGTAGTAGAACATCGAGTTGGTGTCTGTACGGATGTCGTATGGCTCTCCCGCGTCAAGGCAGTACGGCCAGCGAAGGGTCCAGACGTGATTTCCTATGCCACTGGTGTTTCCGTTGAATGTGGAATATGGAGTTATGATCGCCATCATGAGACGCGGGTCACGGTTCTCGTAAACCTTCCTGATACGCTCCTCGTTGCCTTGGTCAAGATATTTTGAGAAATCTGAACCGAACTCCACCATCTGGTTTTTCTTTGCCTGGTAGTCATACTTGCCGAACTCCCCGTTCCCTGATTCGAGCCCGTCGCGGAGAAAGTACACAGATCTCTCATTCGGTGTCATTTTGGAGTAGCCAGGAATATAGTCATCCCAGTTGAAAGGAGAACCATCTGCCTCTTCGAACCTTTCCACGTAGGCAGGGTTCGGAAGGTAGTTGTTCCAAGCGGAGCCGCCGGTGACGCGGTTGCCATAGTTGATGGCCCGAGGGTTGCCTTGATTGGTGGAACCTACGCAGGATACTGCGAAAAGGATCTCGTTGTTTTTCTCATTGGCCGGCTTGAAGAGTTGGAAGAAGTCCTTGTTGCCCTTCGCACCATTGCTTGGGGAATAGAGAGCGGCTCCGCATTCCTCAATCGCCTTGAAGTCAGCAAGGGCTGACTTGTAGTCTTTCTTGAATTCGTACACAAAACCACGGATGGCATAGGCTGTTGTCTGTGAGACAGCCTCTCCTCCCTCTACGATTTTTGGAAGAGCCGGAATGGCGGCTGTGCAGTCCTCGATGATTTGGTTCCAAACCTCATCCTTGGAGTTGCGAGGCTTTGTCGCGTCTTTGGCCTCCACATTTTCTGTGTAGATTGGAACTCCTCCCCAAAGGACATTGAGATTGTAATATCCATATGCGCGGAGAACAAGCGCTTCGGCCTTGATCCGGGCTTTCTCTTCGTTGTCCATGTCCGGAACTGATTCAATGTGGTTGATCACATCGTTGGCTCTGTACACGATTGTGTAGAAGTACTTGTAGAAGTTGGCTACCGTACCGGATGATGAGGTGAGATTCCCCGGACTCATGCAGTTGTTTCCTTTCCAGTTGGCATCTACATCCATCACTGATGAATATGAGTCGAATGACATACCTAGAGCCTGTCCACTGTAGTTCATGGCGAAGTGTTGATAGAGGGCGTTGTAAACTCCGTTGAGAGCCGCGCGCGCGAGGATAGGTGACTGCCACACCGTCGAGTTTGCGAAACTATATGATGGCACGGTGTCGAGGTAATCCTCCTTGCAGCCGGAGGTGCCAAGAACCATGGCGGCGGATGCAAGCGCTATTAAAGATTTTCTAAAAATATTTTTCATGATATTCACAATCAATTAGAATGTAATGTTCACACCTGCTGAATATTGACGCATTGTCGAGTATGCGACGGTCGCACGCTGCTCAGGATCCTGACCTGAGAACCCTGTGATGGCGAAGAGGTTCTCTCCGGAGAGATAGAAACGAAGTCTCTGAACCATGAACTTCTGACTGAGTTTGGCAGGAAGCGTGTAACCTATCTGAAGGTTGCGGAGTTTCAGGAAATTGCCTTTCTCAAGATGGAGAGACGAACTTGCGGAAGAAGGCGCGCTGCTGTTGTAGGCGAGGCGAGGGTTCTTCGACGTAAGGTTGGTCCTTGGGTCGCTTGGGTTCGAAGGATCGTAGAAATAATGGTCGTTGGCTATCTTTTCAGGAATCGCGTAACCATAGATTGTGGTGGAAGCGTTGCGCCCCGTGGAGTAATAGTAGATGGCGAATCCGGCGGAACCACCCCAGGACATCGCGAAATCAAGGTTCTTCCAGTTGAGTGAAGCTTCAAGCCCGAAATTGTACTTAGGGGTTGTGGAGATGTTCTGGAACTCGGAGTCACCGGCGTTGCCATAGACACCATCGTTGTTCGTGTCAGCGTAGATATATTCTCCGTACCATAGAGTGTTCTGTCCGACCTTGTTTGTCGGTTGGAATGAATATCCGTTCTCCTGCATGGCCAGAAGCCACTCCATGTCAGTCTCAGTGCGGATCATGCCATCGATAGGGCCTCCGTTGATTCCATCAGCGGCATATCCATTGCCTGTACCCTTGTAAACATTTGGAAGGTACCATTCGTTGATCATGTGGCCTTCGAGAACGCGTGTCGTGCTTCCGGTAGAGACATCTCCGATGTTTGATTTGTCATCGTTGAGTTTTCCTTTGTATTTGCTTACCCAGTTCTTGTTGTAGGAGAAGTTGCCTTTTATACTGTAGCTTAGGTCCCCGATGTCGTCTCTCCAGCCGAGCTCAAGCTCGATACCACGGTTTGTGACCTCAGCGATGTTCTGCTTGGGTGCGGATGCGTTACCCATGGCCATGAACATGTCCGGAGTATAGAGAATGCCGCTTGTAAGCTTGTTGTAGACATCTACAGTCCCTGTTAGCCTGTCGTTGAGGAAAGCATAGTCGAGGCCGATGTTGGCCACAGCCGTGGACTCCCAGCGTAGAGCGTTGTTCGCGATGGAGGTGATGGCGATTCCTGACTGAAGGTCGCTGCCGCTTGCGTAGTTGGCCGAAGAGTAGATCGACTGCCAGTCGTAGTTGCCGATGGCGTTGTTTCCGAGCTCACCGTAAGACACGCGCAGTTTGAGGTCCGAGAGAGCCGTAATGCTCTTCATGAAAGGCTCCTCGCTGACACGCCATGCGGCAGAGGCTGATGGAAAGAAGCCCCAGCGATAGCTTGGAGCGAAGCGTGAGGAACCATCATAACGGAAGTTCGCTTCGAAGAGATATTTTCCGGCGAAAGCGTAGTTGACACGTCCGAAATATGACTGTGAGGTCCATTCCGTACCGTAACCTTTTGTTGAATATGGCGTGACGGCTGCGTTGAAGTCATTGACGTTGGCATCGGTGAGTCCGAGCTTGCTCATGTCTGACTCGCGATATTCATAGTGCTGCTGTTCGTAGCCGAGCATGACCGAGATGTCGTGTCTGCCGAAAGACTGGCTGTAGTTGAGCAGGTGGTTGAGTTTGTATGTATTGTCGCGGGTGTAATACATATAAGTATAGAGGGTGGCCGGGTCTGCCGCGCCTGTGGTGAACGCGCCCTGAGAGAATGAGTATTTGCCTATGGCGGTGTCAACTGTCTTCTTCTCGCGCCTGAGGTCGTTGTAGTAATAGTCAAAACTGTATGTGAAGTGCTTGAGGAACTTGATTTGCGCGTACCAGTCTGTGTAAAGTTGGGTACGCTTGTCGTGTCCGGTGGAGCTTGCGAAGTCCCAAAGCGGGTTGTGAGACTGAGGGTCGTCCGCGCTGTTCTCAGGAGCTCCGTACTTGCCGTCGTAGTAAGGGTACGTGCAGGCCAGCATCTTGGTGGTGGTAAGTCCGCCGAGATCGAGGCTGAGGACATCCTGGTTTGTGACATTCCCCCAGATGCGCGCGCCTACGCGAAGCCATTTGGTGACATCGGAATAAAGGTTGATACGTCCTTGGTAGCGGTTGTAGCCGGAGTTGTCTATGATGCCTGGATTATCGACATAGCCAAAGCTCATGGTGTAGCCGGACTTCTTTTCCTTTCCGCTGATGGAGACGTTGTAAGTTTGCTGGAGTGACTTGTTGTAGATTTCGGACCACCAGTCGGTGTTAGGATAAGCAACATAGTTAGGATAGCCTGACGCTGACAGGCCATCAGGATCTTTCGCGGCCTCTCTCCAAGTGTCGATGATGCTTTGAGCGAACTGCGGGCTGTTGCCGATGTTTGTTTGAGACTCGTTGAAGAGTTCCATATACCTCGCATAGTCGGAAACAGTGTGGATTATCTTGAACGGCTCGCTGTATGCGAGTGACGCGTCTAAGTTCACCGTGATGCTCCCGTCGTTCGAACCGCTCTTGGTGGTGATAAGAATGACACCATTGGCACCTCTGTTACCGTATATGGCGCATGAAGCCGCGTCCTTGAGGATCGACACGGACGCGATGTCCGCAGGGTTCACCATCGAGATGCTTTGCTCCATGCCATCGACAAGCACCAGAGGGGATGACGAGTTGAGGGTGCCGGTACCACGGATTGTCATCCCGAAGCTTTCGTTGTTCGGCTGGCCTGATGACTGCATTACCTGAAGACCAGGTGTCACGTTTGTCAGGGCTTGAGCCGCATTGGTGATCGGGCGTGATTTAGCCGCCACTGTCTGAAAGTCAACCGCTGAGACGGAGCCGGTCATGTTCACCTTCTTCTGTACGCCGTATCCGACGACGACTGTCTCCTCAAGCATCTCGGTGTCGTCAGCAAGGGAAATATTGTACCGGTCACTTGTCCCGAGGGTGATTGTCTGAGTCTTGTAACCGATGCAGGACACCTCAATGGTGGCGGTTCTTGATGGAACCTCAAGGAAGTACCTTCCGTCAACATCGGTCATGATGCCGACAGTGGACTTGGGAATCATTACAGACGCTCCGACAATCGGTTCTCCGATCTTGTCTGTAACAACACCTGAAATCTGTCTTTTACTGTCTTGCTGGAGAGTGGAGTCTGCTGCGGAAGCAGTCCATGGCTGTACCCCAGGCGCAAATACCATGGCGGCAATTAGCGCCAATGTGATTGAACGTTTCATGTTGCTGTTTTGTTAAACGTTAGATTTTGCAAATTTTTTATCTGAGAATAAAGGTGCGGGTCTTTACCTCCGAATCACCTGCATAGAAGTCCAATGTCACGTGCTTCGGGCCGACATTGAGTTTGAAAGATCCTGCTGTGTTTGAGTGGATGTACCGTGTGAGGCCAGGACGATATTCCTCGAACAGGGGCGTTTCATCCACAATCGGAGATCCGTTTGGCATGGTCTTCATGTTCATTCTCATCATGCCGTAGTCCGCCGTTTTGTCCGTGATGATCTTGTATGTTCCCCTTTCCTCATTCGACCATACGCTGTTCATCTCCATTTGAGTGATAATGCCGCCATCGCCCTTCCATTCAGTCAGTGTCGTGCAATGAGAGTGTCCGCAGAGGACAATCGCATCGCGTCTAGCGAATTCCTCTCGGAAGTGCCTTCTGGCTTCCGTGTCTTTCTTGTTGCCATGGAAGAACCATCTGCAACTTTGGTCATCCATAGGAAACACAGGTCCATGCGTGATGATGAAAGTGTGCCTTGCATCTTTGGTTTCAGCAAGCATTCTCTCAATCTCAGCGTCATCCGGCCTGTTGAAATCCAGAACCAGAAACGCGTCAGGACCTATTGTGAAATAAAATGTGGTCTTCTGAATATCCTTGCTGAGTTCCTGAGACATGCGTTTCGGCATATAGTCGTGATAGACTTTCTCGGCGTCAACGCCACGGATGTCATGATTGCCGACAACAGTGACGAAAGGCAGTCCTTTGAACTCTTTTTTGAAGGCGTCCATGACATCGTTCAGCATTTTCTGATGAACCTCGCCTTTGCCGCAGTCGCCTTGGATGAGATCGCCCATCTGGAATGCCATTATGGTGTTATCATCCACCAATGATGCGCATCGCTTCAGAAGTCTTGGACACCTGTCACGCCACATTTCCCCGTTTCTTGCGAACTCAGCGCGCTGCACCCTGTTGAGCCATTCAACAGGTTCGTTGTAGAATGAATGATAGACACTTGCCGGTTCCGTGTCAAAATGAGTGTCACCGAGTATCACGACAGAGTATTTCCGCGGATTCTTTGACGATGTCTTAGCAAAGGCTGAATCCGGAATACCAAATAAAGCAAATCCCGCCAATGAGGCGGCCGAGACTGAAAGAAATTCTCTTCTGTCCATAACAATTATGTGGTTATCAATATTACCAATCCTTGAAAAAAATCAAGTGGCCTATCTTTACAGCAGGCCTTGCTTTGCTTTTTATGGCGAGCTAATGTTCGTTCGGGAACCGAACGATAATCAAATTTTATCGTTTTACCAAAAATCTAACGCTTAACAATATCGAAGAATACGGAAATTCTATACCTGTCGGCTAACTTCCAACGTACGAAATTGGACATTTCCGCGTACAAAATGCAATAATTCACGCCGTTTGTACTGAAAAGCACTTCTGTTGTACCAGCAGTAGACGGTAAAATGCGTTCAGCTCAAATACGATCTCATTTAGGTTCTCAGGAAACTGGGTAATACGACAAAGGGTTGGAACGAAAGTTCCAACCCTTTGTCGGGATGATCCGACTCGAACGGACGACCCCTACGTCCCGAACGTAGTGCGC
>OLRH01000268.1_pt1 | contig 24774 bp, 23 predicted proteins | sample 1672321 | NCBI WGS metagenome assembly OLRH01 (sample SAMEA3136671, study PRJEB25190) | human gut metagenome | reverse complement strand
GCAAACGAAAATTCAGACTATGCAGAACGACCACAGCAGAGAATTGACGGCAATGCAAGCACGGCATGCCACCGAAACAGCGAACCTAACGAAGCGACAGGCGATGGCGATGATGGTCGCACCGCGCGTTTTCGATTCTTCCAAGTTCGAGATCGTCTTCTCGTACGTAGGACTTTGCGTGGCTACCGCAACGATCGGGAATCCATCCTCGATAAGCGCGATCGGTCCATGCTTCATCTCGCCTGCTGGATAAGCCTCAGCATGCACGTAGGATATCTCCTTCATCTTGAGCGCACCTTCATAGCACGTAACCGATGCTAAGCCACGGCCAATATAGAACGCAGAAGTTTTTCCTTCGAAGAGCTCCGCAGCTTCTTCGATAGCTTCGGTATTCTCGAGAATCTCTTCTATCTGCTCAGCCGTATCAGCAAGTTCAGAGAAGAGCATGCGTGTTTGTGCGAGGTTGAGCTTGCCTTTCACGCGCCCAAGCATGAGCGCCATGAGCGTAAGGCTCACCACCTGGCCGATGAACGACTTCGTCGAGGCGACCGCTATCTCCTTGTTCGCCTTCGTGTAGATGACGCCGTCGCTCTCGCGCGCGAGAACGCCCGCCGCGCCGGGGTGGAAAAGTACATTGACTTCTCCGTGGCCGACGCAAGAGATTTCTCCCGCAAAACGGAGAACGGCACGCTCTGCACCAACCCGCCCTACGGCGAGCGCATGTTAGAGCAGCGCAGCGCCCAGCAGCTGTACCGGGCATTTGGCAGGCACGTGAAGTTTGCCGATGGCTGGAAGAAATACATCATTTCCTCCGAACCGGAGTTTGAACATTACTTCGGCAAGCAGGCTGCAAAAAAGCGCAAGCTCTATAACGGAAGATTGCAGTGCAACGTCTACATGTATTTCTGAGCGTTATTATTAGGCTGTACTTCTAAGACGAAGGATAAAGGAGATTGTTCCCGTCATGAAGCATGTTTTTATTCTCAACCCCGCTGCCGGTAAATCGGATCAGACCCCGCGCTTTTCGCAGGATATTGAAAGGATTTGCGGCGCGCGGGGGCTCGACTATGAAATCTGCGTATCCAAAGCCCCCGGCGACTGCCGCGCGCTCGCCAGAAAAGCCTGCGAAACGGGGCAGGAGGTGCGGTTGTATGCCTGCGGCGGCGACGGCACGCTCAATGAGGTCGTCTGCGTAAGAATGCTCTCGAGTTTCATCTTATCCAGCTGAAGTTGTAAATTGCCAGCGGCGTCTGTGCTTAGCTGATTTCGCATAGATTCAAACCAATCGAGGAATGTCTGCTGTTCACCTTTTGTCCATTCAGTCAACACTGCAGCGGCAGCCTCCATGTTACGCTTCAATTGCTGATAATCTGAATCGAAATCGGCAGTTTCGTCTTTAACAAACTGATCCAGTTCATCTTCCCACTGACCAAGCAGCTCGCTCAATGATATAGTCTGCATCAATCCCGTGATAAATGGGGTTTCCTCTGAACCAACAGTGTTCGTAATATCGGTCTGCTTTATTTCCGTTGAGCCAGCTTTACGATAGATATAGCACAATGGATACTGATAAAGATTACCGTTCTTCGATAAGGTTGGGGTTACTGGTGTACTGGATGGTGTTCCTTTAATTGGCTTAATAAAATTATCTCGGACTTCGATTGATGAGTTCACTTCGATAACGATAGCATCAATTCGATCCAATAAAACTTCCGATTCCTCGCATGTGACCGGTAAAATAGCATCGTTCTTAGTCCATGTATGATTGAACCATGCTTTACCGATACCCACATTTACAATATTCCCGGTATCGGCCTTTACTACGAAGCCTGTTCCGATGGATGCAAAGATGCCGTCGTTAATGATTCCATCAAACAATTCTGACATTTGAATGGCATCATATTTTCTATCGCCGATGCTATTATAAAAACCACACGTCACGCTACTCTCGGACTCAGGGTTTGTCAGTTTACTCATAAGATATCATCTCCCTCCTGTATAGTTTTAAACGTAGGGTACATAGACACGCCGCTTTCACTCTGAGACATGATAAACTCAGAAATATATGCTTGCCCTTCATGTCCGTACTCATTAGCGATTTGTACAATATCGCCAATAAAAAAATCTGTTCCGTACTTGAACATTCTGGTAGCTTCTACCTCCCCTTCGAAAGAAGTAACGGTCTTGTATTCTGACAGTTTTTCTGTTCCGCGTTGGTTCAGCTGTTCTGTATATTCGGCACTGGTTAATGTCTTGCCCTCTCCAACATCAGACGAAATGTCCCTCGCATCGGTGAAGAGTTCTCGTCTCTCTAATCCGCTTGCAGTTCCGACAATTGATGTTTTTCTGGCAGCTCCTTCTCCCTCCCCGGCAACCAACGTAACATTCTTCATCGTCTTCTTAGACTCCAAATAGTTACTATTGATGATGTTTTCGAAATCTGGTGAAAATATTACATATGGGTTATTCGCCTGATTGTATGACCTATCCTTTCCAGAATATAAGGAGAACACAAATCGATTGTTGTCATCCAAAACTATTTTGAAGCCGATATTATTTTTCTTACATAACGTTGAAACGACTTCGTATAGATTTTCTCCGGTATACTGGGCATCAATCGTTAGCCCGGTTACCGTCGCGTCTGAGCATTCCGTGAACACAAAATTGTCAATCTTTCTCTCGGATATACTTGGTGAAATAATGTTTTCATCAAGTAATGTTCCAATGGCTTTCTGCAAATTTCCGTTTAACACGGTTTGCCCCCAGATAATTCTTCTTTCCAAAATCGATTCTATGGAACGACCAGTTACAATCAACTTATTGCCTTCTTCTACATCTGACGTAATGTTAAGTTGCTCTATAACCATCACATGCTCAGACTTTGGATTCCACAGATAATAATCTTGTCTGATGTACTTTAAAAGGTCGTTATTCATGGCCATAAATAATTCAAAATCTCCGGCTTCGTCGTAACGATCTGTCCATATTAAAGATTCAAACTCATCAATGACGGCGACCGACTCAAAATTTGTATTTAATACATATACTTCCATACTTTATACTCCGTCATATATAATTTTGTTTTCCATTCGGAATTGAAGATTGCTACTACCCGTTTCCGCTGTGTAAGCAAAAATATTATCGCCTTTTGCCAGTGTAAACCAATTGCTGCCCTTCTTTAAGCAGTTGAGTATGTTGATTACTTTTCCGTTTCTAAGCAATGTAATACCTTTTCTACCTTTCATGGTAGTTATGGTGATCGTATCGCCAGCAATAATCCCACTTCCAGTTAATGCAGCCAGCTTGTCGGTTTCAATAGCCAGCTTTTCCCTTGTTCCGGTGTTATATATTGTGATATTCGTCGCTTCACCAATCGCATGAATGGTAATAGTTAATCCGATTTCTGAGTCGCCATAATACGTGATAACGTTCTCTGTCTGATTCATGATACGGCCAAACTCAAGTAAGGGTTCATCCAACGAATTATTCTCAAACGGAAATTCGAATACTGCTTGTATTCCATAAAATACGGTTTCATTTGTACCATTTTTACCGGCTGAATAGAAAAACGGATCTGGGCATACGATAGAAATTGTACTTCCTTCTTTAGAATCGAAGATGTTTGGTTCGTTCGTTTCTACATACCCGGTTGTTGATACTAATCGATTATCGGTTTCTATAAGAAGAGTAACGCCTTTTTTCATTGGGAAATATTTATAGGTCTTCTGACGAATATCTTCTATAGTTTCAGTGTCGGTGTTCATAAATAACAACTTAAACACTATGTTTCTTTTACTTAACCTGGCAGAATTGAATAATGCCCCGTCATTCGTTGATACTTCTGTGGTATTGATACTTGCGTTGGATGGTCCTAATCCATTGATGGACTTGACGATGAAGCCAGATTTCTCTGGCCGCATCAATTCAAGTTTTACACTATCGCCTAAATAATTTGTCACTGTGACTGACTTAATCATGTTAATACCTCTTTCATTGCCGAAAACTGATTCTTCGTCTGACGATAAATATCGACACGAGAAAGTGCTTTAGGCGAATAGTTGTTTTGTGTAAATGTGTACGTGTTACCGTTGGAGTCTTTGATTCCATTTTGATTTTCCCGCCCGTTTCGGTGGGAGTATTCTGTGATTTCCGCTCCTGCTTTAACCGCCTGAGTTCGACTTAACAGCGCATTTAGCCGAACTGCCTTGTTTTCTACATCTGACAAATCCAATACTGGACGGATCGTCGGCTCTGTATCGATGCCGGAATCAATCAAGTCAGATATTCTCATAACAGCAGACGATAAACCATTTTTAGCCATATAAGCCACATTTCGTCCAGCATTATAAGACGCATCTTCATAATCAGAAATAGCATTCACGAAAGCAACTCCGAAATAATCTCCGATTTTATAACCCACTTTTGAAGGTGAATGCTCATCCAGTTCTCTTTTTGCTGCATCTGCTGCGGCCGCAGCCATTTCAGCAGATTTTTGCGCTGCTGATTCGATGTTGTCTGCGATTCCGTTAATGAATCCCTGTACCAGATAGGCACCGGCATTATAAAATTCCTGGTATTTTTCTTTTATCGATGTCAATGCGCCACTGATTGATAACGTAAATATTGATTTTATCACGAGATCTTTTGACTTTATTCCGTTTATCAGATTCGTCATTATTGTGGAGCCAGTTGTATAAAACTCTGTGTATTTGTTTCTGATAACTTCCAAGATGCCTGTAACCAGTGTCGTCATGTTCAAAGTGCACACATATTGGTTCGCAATTATCCCGTTTGAGATATAACCGATCATTGTACTCGTTGCGTTGTAAGCTTTTTCGGAACAATTCGTAAAAGCTGACATAAACCCGTCTATTCCTACTTGTCCGAGTTTCATGAGTGCCGTACCAAAACCGTTCATTCCGCTTATATCTAAAGCGACCATACCCTTTGCCATATCAACCAAGCGGTTCACCTGAGTGATGACTCCGGATAATGTTCCAGTATCAACGCCGCTGATACTGCTATAAAATGCTCCCAAATATAAGCCAAACGACGACATATCACTGCCGAACTCAGACAATGTCATATCACCTGAAAACCAGCCACCTTCCTTAGGTAAACTCTTCTGAAGCTCGACAATAGATGACGCGGCATTTGTGGTAGCTGTAACGATCCCCGCATCTACGTCTGCCATATATGCGGAATAGTCCTTAAAATTCTTTCCAAACGATACTAAACTCTGACCGAATGCTCCGATGTCGTTATCACCGGTAAACCAACTAACAAGCCCTCCTGTATTTGGAAGCGTATTCGCTAACTCTACAATTGCCTTTCCTGCTGTAGCAGAATTGACCACCGCTTCAACATCCATTCCAGATATAGCATCTGCATAATCTTTCATAGCTTTACCGAATGTTGCTAATTTTGCTCCGAATGTATCAATATCGTTTCCACCAGTAAAGAACGATACAACTCCACCGGTGTTTGGAATCGTATTTGCCAATTCTATGAGAGCTTTTCCTGCTGTAGCAGAATTGACAATTACATCTGCTTTCAATCCGCGAACGGCATCGCCGAAATCTTTCATTGCCTTACCAAATGGGGCTAACCGATCACCGAATGCACCCATATCATTTTCACCAGCGAAGAATCCAACCACTCCACCCGAATTAGGTATTGTGGTTGCCATTTCCGCCATAGCTTTTCCGGCAGTAGCCGCTTCAGTAACAGCATTTGCATCCAAACCTTTGATGGAATCTCCGAATTTTTTCATGGAGTCGCCGAATGACACTAACTGTTTACCGAACGCTTTCATATCATTCTCGCCAGCGAAGAATCCAACAACACCTCCTGAGTTCGGAATCGTAGCAGCCATTTCAGCTAATGCTTTACCAGCCGTCGCTGCATTTGCCACGATTTCTCCGTCCATGTTTCCAATAGCCAGCGAGAAATCCCGCATAGCCTCGCCAAACGGTACAAGTTCCTCTCCGAACTTAGATAAAGATGATCCTCCTGTAAGCCAAGAAGTCAATCCCTGTAAAATATCAGCCGCCGTCAGAATAAGCACTGTCTCAGCTAACGCCTTTACTCCATCCATCATAGATGGCTGAATCTGGCTTGCTCCCTGTAAGAACGGCTGAACATTATTCATAAAAGCAGATAAATCAGCTCCAATCTGTGGGAACTGACTTGACACGCCGCTCATAAATCCACCGACAATTCCGCCAACGAACTGACCGATTGCTGTTCCGATTCCCTGTAAAAGTTTTCCGCCTTCTCCGATAAGCCAAGAAAGTCCTGGAAGTTTTGACAAGAGTCCGACAGCTGCAAGCACTAATGCCATCTCAGCAACAACTGCTCCCATTCCAAGAATTCCAACCATTGCTCCAGGAACAAGTGCCGCGGTTGCACTAAGAGCGAGCATAATAGCCGATAACAGACCGATTCCGGCAATTCCTTTCAATAAAGCCCCAGTATCAATTCCACTTAATGCATCGACAACACCGGTAAAGAACGCCATAAGAACATCAATCCCAGCTTTAATCAGTGATGGCAGATTACTAGCAATACCCTCTAAAATTCCAATAAGGAACTTGAAGGCTAAATCTACGATTTGAGGCGTGTAAGTAGCAAGTGCTGCTAATACACCGACTACTAACTGTAAAGCTCCGTCTGCCAACTGAGGTACACAGGATACAAAGACATCGATCAGAGTTAAAATGACTGCTTTTACAGCTTCACCGATAGCTGGTGCTCCAGCGGCGATAACTTTGCAGATCGCAATAAGCCCTTCTCCAACTTTTGTAAGAACAGCTGGAATTAAGCCAGCGATACCAGTAACAACAACCGTCAGTGCTGCTACGATTGCTGTTGCTCCGGCGGCACCGGCGGTTGCCAGCGCTGTGAATCCGATAGCGAGCGCCGAAAGTCCTGTACCGGCTGCAAGTAAACCTGCTCCGATCGTAAGAACCCCAACACCAATCAATGCAAACGCTCCTGATAATGCAAGAATAGTCGGCACCAATGGTGTAAGAACCGCACCTGCTACACCGATAATCGTGAATGCTCCAGCAATAGAAATAAGTCCTTTTGCAATCGCTTCCCACGATAATGCTCCTAATATACTGAGTACCGGCGCAAGAACAGCTAAGGCTGTGGACGCAACCAACAATGCTGCCGATCCACCAATCGTACCCTTCATGAAATTGAGACTGATAGCCAACTCAGCTAAAGCTCCGCCCATGACAGTAAGACCTCTACCGATCTCTTCCCACTGCATACCTCCGAATTTACTCATACAGTTTGCAATAATTTCAAGTGCTCCACTAACGATGACAAGCCCCGTTCCAATACTGATCATATTCTTCGGCATCAGCTTAACCGCAATAGCCACTTCTGCAAGTGCGCCGCCCATAGCTGTTAAACCTCTGCCAATTCCATCCCACTGTAACTGACCGAAATCTTTTACAGCAGAAGCAAAGATTTTCATTGCAGCACCGATAGCAATTAGCGCTACACCAGTAGACATCACGTGTTTCGCATTTCCAGCCAAATTCGTAAAGACAGCAAGTTCGGTAAGTAATCCGCCGATTCCAGCCAATCCTTTTCCAATCTCACCCCACTCCATCTGACCAAAGTCTTTGCAAGCAGATGCCAGAACTTTCATTGCTGCTGTCAGAATAACGATTCCAGTTGCAGTGCTGATCATTTTCCCGTTGAATTTTGCAACTCTAAGGAACACAGCAATCTCGGCAAATAAGACTCCTACTCCTGTCAAGCCACGTCCGAGTTCATCCCACTGTAATTTCGATAAATCCTTACATGCCGAAGCCAGAATTTTGATAGCTGCTCCAAATATAATTAAGCTGGTAGCACCTTTCATAACCTGCTTCCGACCGCTTGCCATGGCTTTAGATGATGCAATAACGATAGTCGTAAGACCAGCGATACCAACCAAGCCTCTCGCAAGTTCGCCCCAATCAAGGTCTGAAACTTTCTTCAAAGCTCCCGCCAGAATAGATACCGCAACCGACATAGCAATCATTACTGTACATGCTTTAAATACTTTTCCAGTATCACTGCTGATTTTATTAAAAATCGCCATCGCTCCGAGCAGATTAGCAAAGAGCACTGTAATAGCCCCAAGAGAAGCTGACAGTTTATCACTATCAATCAGAGAAATTGCAACGATAGATCCAGCAAGCAAAGCGATTGCTGCTCCGATTTTAAGTAACGTTCCAGCTTTAAGATTTGTCTGATATGCCTCAAAGCATCCTCTGACACCATCAAGAATTCCAGTTACACCTTCGAGAATATCATTCAACCCCTCAAGAGGTTCCGTTACACTTTTTAAGAATTTAGAAACAGATAAGGCAATTCCACCAACAGCGATGCTGTTAAGGACATCAAGAACTCCACTGAAATCAGCATCTCCGAGTTTCTCGACGAGTGTTCCCATCATAGTCCCGACTGCATCGGCAATACCGCCAGCAATTACTTTCACGGCGGTCCACAATGCTTCCATAACTTTGAGAAATTTACATTTTTCAAGTGCTTCTCCCATCATCTCGAAAGCAACGATGACTCCGCTCTTCATTTTTCCAGCATCATCACCAATCTGAGCCATGCGATCATGTACTCGTTCAAGGAATGAGTGGAATAATTCAAATCCAGGAAAATCAAACTTCTCCCCGGCAGTTTTTCCAAATTCTTTTACTTTTTCTCCGGCAGTTTTAACAAACGTAATAGCTGTCTTTACGATATCAACAACCGTCGAAACTGCTTTGCCAAAGACATCTGTCTTCTTTACCGTTTCATCAAGCTTAACAAGATACTCACCGAAACTTCCAGTAAGTGATAACACTCCATTTCCAGCCGGTAAGAAAAGACCAATCAATTCGCCGACACCACCGGCAACAGCTTTGAAAGCTTGTCCGACGATATCAAGCACTGCAAATACGCCTTTAAACGTATTCTTCAGATTCTTTGAACTTTCTTCCCCCATTTTGAATTTTGCTGTCAGATCACGGATACGCTCTGTGATTTCAGCTAACTGTTTTCCAGTCATTGGCGGAAAGATTTCGTTGAATGCCTCCCGAACCGGCTTGGCAACGCTAACCAGTCCCTCGAAAACATTCTTTACTGCTTCGATCATCATGGTACGACCGCCAAGGTCTTTCCAATCCTGAAGCATTTTATTTCTCGCATCGGCAGAAGCATTGATTACGGCACTGAACGTATCGCTCACCTCAGTAAGTAATTCTTTTGCCTCTTCAAAGTCACCGACGATAATTTCCCAGCTTTGTGTCCATCCTGACTGGGCAGCCTCTTTCAACGTGTCGAACAGCTGAGTAAAAGTCTTTACTTTTGTAGCCGCATCATTAGCGGTTTGACCCATCTTGATGATCGACTGAATCTGCTCATCTGTATAACCCATTGTTCGGAGCTGCTCTTCATTTAAGTCCCCCGTAAACTTTGACAAAGTTTCGGTAAGAATGTCAGAAGTCAGCCATCCTTTGCTTAATGTCTCTCTGAATGATCCTTCATCTTTGATCATTTCATCAATGGCTATACCATGAACTTTCGCAGTTTCCTTTAATGCATTCTGAAATACCTGACCGCCCATACCGGCGTTTACGACAGAGTTCCAGTCCTGTAGTTTTACGGTTCCGGCCGCTAATGCCTGAGATAACTGGTACATTGCGGTACTTGCCTGCTGGGAGGTTGAACCAGATACAGCTGCAAGGTTTGCAATACCCTTAATTGCGGATACTGAGGTATCTAGATCCACGCCTGCTGCCGTAAAAGTACCAATATTACGGGTCATTTCCGTAAAATTGTAGATGGTCATATCTGCGTAATGGTTTAATTCATCTAATGCATTATTTACCTGATCAAGAGTCGTCCCCTTAGAAGAAGTATTCGCTAAAATTGTCTGCACAGCATTGATCTGGGTTTCGTATTCCTGAAAACCGGTCTTAATCGGATCAATTGTAAGTGCTGATACGATATTCCTTCCGGCATTTACCGCGGAATTCGTGATATTAGCTAATGCAGTGACCGCCATAACCTCTAACGTTGAGAACTTTACTTTTACAGTTTCTACTGCGTTTGTAAGTGGATTCATGTCACATTTCTGAGCAGCTGTATTTACATTCTCCAGCCCTTTTGCGGCACCTTCCAGATTGAGGCTTCGCTTCAACTTGTCAAGCGTCGACAAACTTGTCTGAACATTTGCTTCAAACTGTTTGTTATCGAACCGCATTTCGACGACTCTTTCGTCAACCGTCGTACTCATAGTTTAGTGACCTCCCTCCACGCTTCATTTGCAATTTTGTCAAAAATAGGCTGGATCGCAGGATTGATGTAATCTCTCCCTTGTACCCAGCCTCCGTTACGAGTTGCGTGTCCGTACTGCAAAATAACTGCAATCGGAACTCCATTTTGAATATTTGTGTTATGAAAACTAATTGATATGGAACCTTTCTTCTGCTCAATCTCATATCGCCAAGAATTTGCCGTCAGCCCCGTATCAACCGGTGTTGCAGACGCAAGAGCAGCTACTCCTTCCCGACCGTATTTGTCGAGGTCTCCAACACGTACTACTTCTTTTGCCCTCTCCAAAAAACGGGTCAACTTAGAGAAGTCGCCCTTTTGTCTGAACGTGATCATAAGCTCTCCTTAGTTGATTCTCTCTGCGTAATCCAGTGAAATCCAACCTGCTCCCGACTTTAAGCGCCCCCAACCATCAGATACTTCGACAATTGTAAACACCCCTTTTCCAGTCTGTCCAAGGACTTCACCGGACGTTGATGGCTCCGAACGATAATTAAGGTTGTCAATAATGACTTTTACGCTAAACGGCACGTCAGGAAAATCAGTTACAGTGTCATTATCGTCGGTTGATGAATCTGTACCAGCTAAAATATCAGTAACTCGACTTGCCAAGTCACCTAATCGTTCGTAAAGCCAATCACCAGGACAGCTTTTATTCGCAAACCATCGGTGAACTGTAATAATCATCTCATCGTCTTTCGGCTGATAAGCCAATGTCTTATTCTTATCCCCGAACCAAAACAATTTACTCTTACTATTGCGCTGACAAATATCAACACATAACTTAATAAGAGAATCGTATACTGCATCATTCATTGCATATGGGTGTGTTTTATCCGATGCGCATTCGATCGTAACCGCACGCTGGTCATTAGCATTGCTTGAGGAACACCAGCTCCTGTTTTTCTCCTCCACACTCATAGAAACGCGTCCGTCGCTTCCGATTCCATAATTGCAGCTTGCTCCTCTTGTCGGACTTGTGAAACATCTACAAATATTCTCGGCTGACAGTTGTCCAACCACACAATGTGGTGTTATGCGGTCTATGGCACGAGTTCTTGCTCCGGAATGGTTTGGGCTTAAATTCGTGTACACCACTAATGGACTATTACTCATAGATGTTCCCTTCTTTTTGTCATATTTTGTTAATTGCCATTCCTCTATAACTCGTTCCAAATTGTGTACATAGTTAAGAGAGGTTGCATATCTGTCACTTTTTATAAGCTCCAGATATTTAGTTGGCGAATCCACGCCCTTAAGATTGGAGTAATTATCTGTGTTAATGAAATCGAAATATCCGATTACACCATTCTCCATGTTTTCAAATTTGCACCATTGCATCTGAAAGCTTTCATAAGAACCATCAGTGCTCTGCTCACTCCCGACTTTGTTATATATACCGATACAAGTTTTGCAGCGGTTCTTTCGATACTGCAAACCGAAGTAGTTATGTGCTTTTATTGCAAGCTCGGAAGTTCCATATGAGCTTTCTAAAACCGCCTGTGCAATAATCGGTGAGCAGACTTTAATGTTGTATAGCGGCGCATACTTAACAATAAAGGCTGCTATCTCTTCAATAAATTTTTCTTTATCCACGTTCCATCATCCTTTCGAGTGGAATCGTTTTCTGTTTGCAGCATTGACAGCTGCATGTCTGCCATATAGTTCGCGTTTACTCATCTTCTTTGGTTTCTGATTCTTAAAATTGCAAATGCGAATCAGCATCAGAAGACGGTTTAAATGCCATTTTTGACACTCAAACGGAATGTTCAGAGCAATCATCCAATAATAAATAAGCTCCGATGTAACACGTTCCCTGCTGCTTGGGGATGTATTATCATCCGGAACAGAAGAAGCAGTCATCGGAGCTTCTATATATCGATTGATTTCATCCAAATTTGCAACTGTCAGATAATCATATATCTTCGGATCAACATTCTGTGTGAGTGTCATGCATTTTATATAGTCAATGGTTTCTGCCATCGATTTCTCTTTTTTAGAGAGAAATTCTTTGTTCCATCTGCTTTCCCATTTTGAAATTGAGACGAGAGAATGCTCTAACTGCAAAGTCTGTTCTTTCGTATGAATGAATGTTCCCGTCTTTTCATCCCACAGCTCAGCAGCCGGAATCTTAATTCTAAGCAATCTTCATCACCTCGTACGTTTAATTAGTCGCAGGCATTAAAACCGGACCAGTAACTGTTGTTGCCGCAGCCTTTGATAAATCGGCAGGAATGATGCCATTTACAAACTTGGCCGCATAGTCGGCATCTGTTGCAAGCTCCATAAAAAGATCACTGTACGCCTCTGTGCTTGCGAATGCCTGTGATATTTCAGGGGACTTGTTGAAATATTTTCCGTCTGGGCTCTTTTCACCGTAAGCCTTCAGTAAGATATCTTTAAAGACCTTGATAATTGCCTGAGCATCCTTGGCATCAACCACCTTCTGAATCATCTCGGCAAGACCACCTGCCGTACCCATTTCCATTTCTGTTACTTCAGCTTTAGAAAGATTGAAGTAGAAATCCTCCGTACGCTGTACGCCATTATAATCTGTATAAGTTCTTGTAAGCTTTAACATGTTGTTTTCTCCTTTCAAACGAAAAAAAAAAAGAGCAGCCAGCCGAACTGAATACTGCTCTGTAAACTATTTACTAATTTGCCGTGACGAATTAGCCTTCTGTGGTCATAATCTTAATGACTTCATCTGGAAGCGGAAGTCTCGGTTCAACGCCGTCATCTGCTTCGGCAGAAGAAGGATCTTTACCATACAGGATCTCTTCAAGCGCAGCCAGTTTCTTAGCATCGACTTTGGTGGAATCGAAAGTAAGAATGGAAGTAGGCTTCAGCTTCTTTCCATCGATTAAGGTTGCGATCTCGACCGGTGTAGTGCTGAACTCCCAGGATAAGGTAATAGCTTCCGGACTGTCATTCACAGTGGAATAACCTTTTTCGGAAGGAGAAGCTAAGCAACCATAAACGAGATGAAGCTTATAGCCGTAATCGTTGGAATCAACATCGTTACCGAGAAGTGTCTTGTAAGATAAGCCGAACATCTTACGGTTCTGCTGTCCCGCAAACACTCCAGGGGCGATTTCTTTGGAACCATCGCACTCTGCGAACTCATCCGGTGCCATATAAGCTTCGATTGTGCCGCCAAATTCCTCTGCGGACATAAGGTTCAGATACTTGCTGTTGTCTGCATAAATTGCAGTAGGTTCTGCTCCAGACGGACTCTCTGTTACGGTACTAAGACCGTTCCATGCGGTACCAGAGGTATATACTCCGCCGGTCTGAATCGGGTAAAGGACACCCTGGCTGACACCGGTCTCATACAGGCGTTCACCAGTCTTGTCCCAAACAAGTTTCTTTTTCATAGAATTTGTCCTCCTTAAAAGAATATTTCAAAGACATCATGATTTAAGTTGTCTTTCGTATAATGTCGATTAAATCGACTTGTTGGCATAGATGCTACCTTGCCAACGATAGAACTATCCGGATCGCTGTCGATAACTGTTACTGAATACTTTCTCGCAGACAAATAAACCCCGTTATTTGCAAACGTATTCTCGATATCGTCAAAAGCGTAAACAATGGCGGGGTATTTCATTTTTACCGATGATGGTGGTTGAAAATAAGAACGACACTCCGATCCTTGGTTCGGACACGAGAGAATGTCACATAAAAGATTATGCAGTTTCAGTCGTCTGCTCATTATAAACACCTCCAACGGTCAATATCAAACGGGGATACTGAACTTCAACATTTGAAATTTTCCATTTAGCCCCCATATACTCAATAAATCTCATCGAATGAAAATTCGCATAAGCAAACGGATCGGCTACGATGCTAAACTCATTCGACACATTGAGGTTGTCGTTAAGGTTGTCCGAACTCTGATACTGTCGAGTATTCCGAATAACATCTCCGTAGTAATTACGAACAGTAATCTTCTCCCCCCAGACACCAGGTCGGATCTCCCATGTGCGAGGAACGGCAGATCCTCTATTACGGCATAGCCGATTGATCCGTAGAATTTACTCATTTTGAATTTTCTCCTTTAAGACTTAGGCTGTATGATCCTCGGAAACGGAAGATGCGGTTGTTACATCCTCTTCGATCGCGATTGCAGAATATACGCGAGTAAGAGCGCCGGAGCATCTGGTCTCAAGCAGGGACTTTTCCTGATTGAAGTCGATATCAAACTGTGTGAAGTGAGTAACCTCTCCACCCTTGGTTGCTCCGAGGGAGTAATCAGCCAGATTTGAGATGATGGAAACCAACTTCTTCTTTTTGTTGTCGGAAGTGGTTCTGGTCTTACCCTCGAACTGCTCCGCAGTATTGATGCTACCGACATTCAGTGCAGCAGCAAGTTCTGCCTTGGAAGAGTAAATACGTCTTCCGTTGATGTCTCTTGCAAGGAGCATCTGGTTGAGCATGTGCGGAGTAATGAACAGATCCGGAGTACCGGTACCCTTATAGTTCTCTCTTGCATACAGAACCGTATTGATCATAGCCTCTGCGATGATGTAGTTCTCACCGAAGTTAGCCGCAGTATTGGTTCCCTGAAGCTCTTTCTTAGCTGCTGCGATATCGAGATCCACATGAATAGTGTACAGATCATCATCCAGCCAAATCGGTCTGATGTGATCCGGGGAAATCTTGCCTTCATCGCCATCGTCTCTACCATCACCCAACATAATTGCAGTTGCCAGCTCTTCGTTAAGCATCAGACGATCGATGTTGTACAGATATGCCACATAGTCGAAATCAGTGATGTCGATGATATCATCTCTATGCAGCGCACTCTTTACGTACACAGTCTGAGGATCGGTAGTTCTGCGAACCAACTTGAAGTTGCCAGTCTGCTTCTTCTGTTTTCCCTTAGTATAGCCTTTAGCCTTAAGAGCATCGATGTTGCGGATGTCTACCTGGCTGGTTCTGATTCTGGAAATCGGACTCTTATGAACTTTGTTCATTACGGTTGTAATCCAACCCTGATCATTGGTAATCAGTTCCGGCGCACCAGGACGTACATCCTTGTATTCCGGGAACAGAAGTGTTACATTGCCGGTGCCATCCTGTACAAAGCCGCTAGCAAGGGCGTCATGCTGAAGTGCATTCTCATTAGCATAGATCTCCAGCGCTGTCTGGAATGTTCCTACCTGGCTTGTCTTTGCCAGCTTAAGGATTTCCTCCTGGTCTGCGTGAGACAGAAAGCTCTTATCATCGCGCTTGCCAGTGTCAAAAACGTTGTGTTTCATATTGTCATCTCCTCCTTTAGATTCATCATCCTCTTTTTTAGGATTTTCTTTGTCTACGAATTCAGCCATCATGGCGAAAACGGCTGTCTGCTGTTTCTCGTTCATGGATTTAAAAATGTCTTCGATAGTCTCAACCTTATCGTCTTTTTTCTCTCCATTATCTGATTTGTCATTAGGCTCGATTTTTTCTTTTTCCTTCTTTTTATCCGGCTTATCTGCGGAATGCTCCAACTGACCCATGATCATTTCATTATAGCCAATGACAATACCGGTTTCGCCATCGCCATGCATCATCACATCATCGATAAATGCTCCTGGATTTGCACCGGCTAATACCAGACTTACTTCTCTGATGATGCCATGAACAACATCGTGTCCAGCCTGTTTAAGCTGATTGGCAAAGATAGAAAGAGACTGTACGTCGCCATGTTTTACAAGTTCCCGTGCAGTCTTTCCTGATTCTGTATCATTAAATTCACAGAACGCATAAACTCCTTCATCTCTATTTTCGAGATGAGCTAATCCAAGCACATTCGCCGGATCGGCATGATTATGCATCCATACTAACGGGACTGTCTGCCCGTTCTGTGCTTTGAATGCGTCTTTTTTAATGACTCGTCCATCGGCACACTGAAGATCGTTTCTAGTGGCCCAGCCACCAAAGTCATACTTCATTTTGATTTTTACCTCCTGTATCTACTGTTTGTTTTGCTGGAATTACTGTCGTTTCTCTAGGATCGCTTAAATTGCTATTTCTTAATTCATCGGCCTTAGGATCATTAGATGGCTTCCATCCAATTACCTGTCTGATTTCATTTGATGTCGCAATTTCATTTCTGGTAAATTTATCAGAAATTTCAGCAAGATCAGCTACTGGCACAAGCTTGAATGGATCTCTAAAGAACATAATTGACTTGTTCTGTGAGCGTGCCGTCTTTGTTAAAAATTTTCGCTTCATCTCATCAACAATCGCTGAAACGATAGGCTCAATCGTTCGGTTGTAATAATTCAGCATAGTCTTCTCGTCTGCGGTACCATCCAAGATGCTCTGAGTGATTCCTAACTGGCTGTAAAGCATACTCGTTAAGTATTCAATCTGCTTCATTAGATTGTTTTCCAAAGAACGATTCAACTGCGTGATTCTCTCTGTTCCATCGGTATAAGCAATGCCATACTTAGAACCGGACAACTGCTGCTCGATATCTTTACGCTGCTGCTCAGCCTGCTTACGTCTTGCCTCTGATTTAATTACATAAGGTAGCTGAATGATCAAATCCAACTTGCCGGAGCTGCTCTGTTCATCGACAGCATCTAGCAAATTCAATTTTCGAATAAGCCTCTGCATCGTCGAATTCGGCTCGTTAATTACCGCATACAGTGGATTTTCCACGATAGCAACCGTATCTTTCGGAACAACAATTTCTTGTTTTCGCCCAGTATTTTCGTTGTATACCTCAACACGGACGTGACGAGGATACCAGTCACGAATTCGACCAACTCGCATCGAAAGAATCTGATATCCTTTTGTGTCGTCTGGATCATCATCGGTATCCACAGGAACGATTGCTACACAGCCTTCATCCATCATGGACATAACAACATCTTGGATAAATGCCCTACCAGTCTGATCAAGATTGGCTTCCAACGACAAACATTCGTTTAAACCGCTTTTTATAACATTTAAAAACCGCCCTTCATCATCCAACTGAACGTGCTGAATGTTGATGGCGGCTACGTCTAAAGCGATTCTATTGTATACGGACGTGACTATCGATCTTTCGTTTCCTCTGGTAAGGCGAAAACGATCAGGACGATATGAATAACCCGAACCGATATTCTGGGACATCATGGTAGGGGCTCTATTGCGAAAAGCATTCCAGGCATTTTTAAACCTGGAACTTAATGATAAATCCATTTTGAATTCTCACCTCCTAAAAATAGGCAAAAAAAAAGACCCCTTTTCTTAAGAGGTCTACAGTAATTTTACACCGGTATTTTGTTCAGTATAGATTCGCATATGATTCCGTTACTATCGGGATTATAATGCTCGTCTAAACACTTCAGTGTCAGGAAATTCCCAACCTTTTCTTCTATGTCTGCCCAATATTCATCGGTCTCAGATAAACCGTTAAAATCGCAGTCCAATCCAAGTTGCTGCATAAGGTTTATTTCTTCTTCACTGAACATACGCTCACCCTTTCTTTAAATATTTACGCTTCGTTCTACTTCCTGTACACCAAGTAGTTGTTATGGTTCCATTTTCAGGATTCACTGCTACTGTCGCATATTTCCCTATAAACTGCTGACTTGGTCGTCCAAGGTTATCTGTTTTTGTTTTAATGCTACCATGATTCAACGGATTTTTCAATGCGTCCAAAATTCCTTCAACGGTTACCGGCCTTGATTCGGTTTGTGTTCTGTCAAGGGCATGATCTGAAAAACGTGTAACCAGTATTCCATTTGAAGCTTTTACAGGTGTTCGCAACTGGCTATTCATCCTTGCCTGAATGGAGCTTCTGTCATGAGCTAATTGTTCTTTCGTTCTCCGAACTCCCCATTTCATACCCTTTATTCCATAATGCATCAAATTATCACTTGATTCGATATGAGCTACTTTTCTGACGGTATAGGGTCGTAATACAGAAGAGTAATCAATTAACTTTGCTACTGGCATCTTTATCCCCCCCCTACTCAAATGCTTCCCTATTTGCCTTGTAAGCGATATACGCATCCATCATTGCTGCAACGGCATCAATTTTTTGCTCATGCCGCTTTTTCAGCAATTTACGGTTCCCGTTAGTATCTTCCAGAGTAATACAGTTTCCCATAGCAAATGTCATCAAATTCTCATCAAACAGAAGCATTCGCTCTTCTGAAAGTTTCTTCAATTCGCCAAGTGGGACGGATTCTGTCTTTGCACCCTGGATAACTTTTTCTATTCCGAATGGTCCATTTTCACTTGTCCAACGTTCAACAAATTCCTTTGCATAGTATGGGTCGTAACCAAAGCATCGTACATCATAACCGCATTCAATAATGTGGTTATCCAAATCCTCATACACTTCCATCATGTCAAGAACCGTCCCTTCCAACACAATAAGGCTTCCCTCTTTCATAAACTGATCGTATTTAATTCTCATTGCTGCCGGGAGTTTCATAAGAGTCGATGAGGAAATGTAGTTTCTGGTTTTGACGCCGAATGATCCGTTCGACAATGGGAATAAAAATGTGAATGCACAGAAATCGTCCCCTTGTGATAGATCGGCTCCCAAAGAACATGGCATTTGCCAATAATCTCGATGGCGATGTGGAAGAGTTTCTTCATATGTAAAGTAATATGTGTATCCCTCCATAGGAAGTCCGAAGCGCTTAGCCAAAATATCGTTTCGAGCTGCCGGAGCCTTTTCTGCTCTCTCAACGTCCAGCTGATAGGTTTCATAAGAAACAGTCTTTCCAAGGTTCGGATTGGCTTTCAACCATTTATCTGGATCAGCAACCTCGTCAATAGAATCCAGCTTATACCACCAGATTGATACGTGCGGATTGACATAATCCCCTTTCAGAATGTCCATCAATTCCATTTTGATTGTATCACCGGCACCGTTACGGACAGTACCCTCCGAACTGATTGCAACGATAAGGTAGTCGTTGACTTTCGATGCGCCCTGTTCGATTGCTCCGATTACATCTTCTCGAATGTCGCCAGAAAGCCACTCGTCAACTGTAGCCACTTTCAGCTGAAGCCCCTGAAGTTTATCGATTCTCATTGGACGAATTTCAAGAAGCGATCCAGTGAGAAAGTTTTCAATCCCTTTCTTAGTGGATGCCAATTTCATTCGATTCGCCTTTGATCCGGTCGTATTTTGCAACGATCCTTCAGTAAGGAACTTATAGAAAGGTCCCCTTGATCTGGTAATAGCGGTTCGAATAGGTGACAACACCTCTTCCGCCTGCTTCATTGTCGGGGCTGTAGTTATCTGATGTGTCGTTGTGACGTCAACATTCAAGAAGAAATTCTGCAAGCATGAGCCATACATTGACTTTGCAGCACCTCTGGCTATTATGAGATACTGCTTATTAACCAATCTTTTTCGGATAGACTTGGTAACGTAATGTCCGCCATGGCCATCCTCATAAGGTTCGTATACACTTCGCTCAACAAAATAGTACCAACCGAAAATCTGTTCAGCCCAAACTTTGAATGTATCAAGCAGTTTCAAATCTGAACCGTCAGTTAAAGTAAGCTCATTCTCGCAATAGCTGATAAAACCCTCTACTGCTTGATCATCGTAATAAATTCCAGGATTCGCAATGAGATCATCGATTCGGTTCATCTCCATCTCGATTTCTCGGCATACCGGAATTTCGCCACGAATTACGGCATCACGAAACATGCCGTAGTATTTCGGGACGGCAGTGTTCGATAACGCCATTATTTTCTTCTCCTACTTCTTCTTATTCGGGTTTGCAGCGATGTACTGTGCGGCCTCTTTAAGATTGAATTCTTTTGTCATTGCAGTCTTGACAGCATAGGTCATTGCTCCAGCCGCAGCCATAGTCAACGCTTTCTTTCCGGATGCAGAAAGAATTTCTGATACATACTTTCTGCCAGGTGCGATGTCGTCTTCTGTAAGATTTTTAAACTCGCGTTCTAATTTAAGTCTCTCGATCTTTTTCTTCAGATCTGCATCCGACATTGTTCGCCGATTCTTAACAGCAACTTTACGTGCTGATACCTCATTCTTATCATCTGAAGATTTGGAGGAATGTCCCCTGGCTCTTGCAAGCTGTGCTTCTGATCTTCGAACTCCCCATTTCATTCCAAGAATTCCATGGTGTGCTAAATAGGTGTTATTCATTTTGAATCTCCCTCCTTTGCGATGTAACTGGTAACACCTCCGCTGGCATTGGATGTCTGATAATACGGAACTTCATGAACCACAAGGTCTTCACTAAGCACCTTTCCAGATGTATCCAAAGTTTGAGTCTTATGCGCCTTTGGTGTAACTTCATATGATCCGGAATAATACTCAGGCTCATCTGGATCGGTGTCATCGTTTTCCGCAGCAACATTTAGACGCCATTCGTACTCACTGATTTGTGTTTTATAACACTCCAGCACGGCCGAACTAAGCGGCGGATCGAAAAGAAGTTTGACCTTCAAATGCATATAAGATTTGACAAGCATGTATTTGGATCTATCAGAAATGAAATCTTTCCACGTTGCACTCTTATCTTCGATCATGAAACCTTTGGATGGACCGACACCAAGCTGTGTAAGAATTGAGAACACAGAATTGATGTGCATGATCAAATCTGCATCGAAATGTTCATACTCCTCTGCGATACCGAGTAATTTCTTGATTGATGTCAGTACACTATCTGTAATATTCATGATCGCACCTCCATCTAACAGAGTTTTATAAACTCACTCATACAATACCCGCTGATACCGTCCCCAGTCTTTACTTTATAAAAACCAGAAACAGACTCATCGTCGCATACCTTCACAACTGTATCCGAGCCGATGATTCCTAATGATCTGGATGCCTGCGTCGGGTCTTTGCGAATGTTTAAATTCATACAATTTACCACAACACCCATAAATGGCTTCTTGTTTCCTTCCATAATTTTCCTCCTAATGCCTCCATGGGCATGTATCATTTTTTCGTCGTTCATTTGGAACTGTTAAAAGTAGTTTCTCATCTCCATAATGTATAGCATTGTGGGTCGATAAAGTTGTTGCAATTAGATACTCTGGATTCAGAACCAAATCAGTCCGCAACAGTATGTCCTGCTGCCTTATTGGATTCATATGATGAATAAGAATCTTTCCACGAATCTCGTAACCATCCAATCCTAGATCACATCCATTATCACGAATAATAATTTTTCTCCGAATGTCCTTCCATTCTTGAGAATTGTAAAATATCTGATTAAGGTATCTATCAAATCCGAAAGTCTCTTCGCCAACTACTCCATCCAAACGAAGATACTCGTATCGTTCCTTAAAGGTTGGAATCCGCAAGAGTTCTGAATAGCATCTAAGCATCATCCGCCTCATCTCCATGACCGCTATAACCACGAAATGCTTTTAATGCATCCGCATACAGCTTCTCAGAATTTTCAATAGATTTCAGATTCTGTGTCTTCGCCTCTATCAGTTCCTTCTGTTTTTCCAAAATTTCTTTTTCGATTCTTTCTTTCGTCGAACCGAGCTTTAAATAGTGAGTAATCACCTGCGACGAAGCTGTTCCCTCTCGTAACTGCTTTTCAGCCAAGTCAACCGCCAATGAAACAAGCTGATTTTCTCTCGCTTCTGGCGTTAATGCTGGACGCATCATCCTAGAAGACTCGGATTGCTTTGCTTTCCTCAAAGTTGATGCCTCCTTCCATTTAGTTGTTCGTTACTTCTGTGATAGTTCTCACATACTTTTCCAGTATTTAAAAGGACCTACAAATCATGACAATGCTACTCAACGAAAGGAGAACTAACTTTGAGCCGATCCCACAGAAACCGTTGTCAAATATCATGAGTTATAGACCCTTGTAAACACTGGAACAGCTGAAAAGGCTCCCTAAAAATGCCCTCCGGGGAAATTTTAAAGACCGCCGCGATATGGGTGGGGGTATGTTTTTTAGACACCCCCCCTATACCCCTTTTAGTTATATACTGGCGATTTCGGCTTTTGATATGCCGATGAAATCACTTTTAGGAAGCTTTTTCTTTATGTTCATTTGGTTCTGATTTACTTGTAACCTTTCGATAGATGTTCTGGAAATCATAACGAATTATCTCATCAATAGCTCGTTCTACTTCCTTGTTGTTCTCTTCATCTGATAACTGATCCGATGTTCGAGCGATTCGACCAAGATAAGCAGTCGTGTGATAACCCTTTTCCTCATCAAACATGAACCACTGAGTGAACTGTTCAAATGGATCATAAGGATTATCAAAAGTTGTAAGTGCAAACCTCATCTTACTTAGCTCACTCCTTTCCATTCAAATACTTAGAAACTGTCGAAGAAGAAACCCCAAGAGCTTCCGCAATCTCTGAAGTGCTATAGCCGGACGCGCTAAGTGCAGCGATACGATTCTGTTTAGCTGTGCTCAGAGCTGTGCTTGCACGAGGAGTTGCTCTCTGACGAATAGTATCAGTATTCGTGTTGTTCAGAATTTGTGTAAGCTTATTCTCAGAAATTGCTCCGGCCTGGATGGCTTCCCATTCTTTATCAGTAATTTCAATGTTAGATCGCTTGGCTCCAACTGAACTTCTTGCCTGTGCCAGAGCCTGTTGACTAGCCTTCTTAACTTCTGCTTTCGTCATATCCGGATTGTCTTTTCTTTTAGCCGCAACTGTAGCATTCGCCATTGTCTGAGCCTGTCGCTCTCTAGGAGCATTCGCCAAAGCTAAGTCCAGCTTAGCATTTAAAGACTTTACTTCTTCAGAATAAGTCGCCTTAGCAGAAGCAGAGTAAGCGATTTTACCGGTACTCATCATCTCTCTACGAGCCTGGTTAGCTAAAGACTTCATAGAATTTGCATAGTCGGCATAAGCTTCTTCCTGGGGGGTACCTGAAGAAAGAGTACGAGCATCTTTTGTTTCAGCCATTTTCGTACTCTTCTGAGTTCTCACCTGGATTTTCCCATTCTTATCGACATACTCTTCCTTAACAGACTTGTATGACAGAGAGCCATCCTCATTGATAGTTGGAGAACCTTTTCTCTTAAGAACCTGTGTCTCGGATTTTGCTCTTGAAATGAGGGTAGATGCGCCTTCATGGTAACGACCTTCTGAATCCACATTTCCCTGATACTTCTTCTTAAGAGAAGCAATACCGTTATCGATTTCACTCTGCTTATAATCCAGTTTGTGTTTCTCGGCATCGATTACAACCATACTGTGGCGAACTGCTCTCGCTAATTCATCCTGTGTGGCTCCCTTTAAAGTCATATCAGTAATCAGATTCGATACTTTACCCATTTCTGTCTGGGTATTCCTCATAATCTTGTACTCTTTGCCATTACGATAGTAATGATCCACACCATCGGCATCTTTTTTAACAGTTCCGCCATAAGCATCTTTGGTATCGAAACCTTCCAAACCTTTCAATGGAGAAGTGGAAGTAATCTTTACCTTACTCTTCGTGGAGTTACAAGGAATTACCATTACGGTATCACCATCGAAATCCGCTCCAGATAAACGGTCTGCATTCTTCTTATTGATACCGATTGCATCCGCCGGTGTATTTCCGAGAACGCTCTTTCCTTCATCCAGTTTATTGTTGACTTTCAGAATAGGAATCTCAAAAGTTCCACCATGCGGGTATCGAATCAAAGCAACAGTTTCTCCATCTTTGTAGTTCGGAGCATACACCTCATTATCTTTGATTGTCGTTAATGGGAGAATTACCTGGTACTTCTGCCGAGGTAACGCCGCTGCCTGTAAATGTACGGCGGCCGCATCACAATCATCAGCAAATGATTTCAGCAGAGCTTTCTTCACTGTAGGATTTGTCAGTGAACAGATTTCGTCATATTCAGCCTGCTTATCGGCTTTTGCTAAACCTAACTGTTTTTTAATAAGTGTCAAACTCTGCTTGGAAAGGAACTGTGACGGAAGAGTCTTACTCCATTCGCCCCAATCACCTTCTTCCGCTCTCTTATTGATCAGAGAAAGGGACTGTTTCTTTCCCGTTACAGGATCTGTATACTTACCTTTTGGATCATCATAGTAACTCTGACCGCCATGCTCCTTGATTAGGGAACCAAACGGATTATCCGGATCATCCTTAATCTTCTTAAGAACATCTTTGGTCGGGGTTCCAGATTTTTTATTAGTGTTGAAAATTACATCAACACCATCCGGCATATTATCAGAGTAAACAGCCATACCCTTAAGATAGTGGGTTCCGTCTACCATAATACGAACCTGCGCATAGTGGGAGTCACCTAAAGACAGGTCATTCACACCTCTACGAAGTTCAATTACACCATCCTTATCGACACCGCCCTGATCGGCATAACGGATCTGCAAACGCTTTGAATCCATGCTGGCCGGATATTCGAAAGATTTTCTGAAGGATTCACCATTGTCATAGGAGATGTAATCTCTTACAGAATGGACATTCTCAAAATCATAAATGTCTTTATGCTCGGTACCAGGTGGACAAA
>OLRH01000261.1_pt1 | contig 24877 bp, 19 predicted proteins | sample 1672321 | NCBI WGS metagenome assembly OLRH01 (sample SAMEA3136671, study PRJEB25190) | human gut metagenome | reverse complement strand
TAATGAAGGCATACGATATAAGGAGAACACGCGGAACTCAAAAAAGAGGAAGACAGTCAGGAATGGAGCTGTCGGGGATGGAGCTGTCAGGAAAGTGGACTGGTGTGTTTCACTGCGCGGTAGCTGTGATGCTTGCAGAGCTGGTATCTGTCGGTGATGGAATCCCTGGAGCAATCGTGAGGAGCGTAGTGGCTGGAATACTGTATATATGCACATTTTATATATTTGGTCCCGGGGTGACTGCGATAGCCTGCAGAGTTTCTGGTGAAGATTGGAGGCGTGAGGCTGGTGAAAAGGGATATGACAGAAATCAGTGTATAGTGAGTGTTATGGCTATATGGTCCGTAATTTTGTGGCTTGCCCCGATTGATATTGCAGGGGGGATAAGCCTGTGCCTTATATTGACTCTTTTTGTTATGCTGTATACCGTGTACAGATCAGGGGCGGAGTATGGCTGCGGATTGGCTGTTGCAGCCGGAGGGATCCTTGCTGTAAAAATGGATGATGTGGGCTGGATTCCCTGGCTGATGCTGGTTACGATATCCATGCTCATAGGGCGCGTGCTTTCGGGACACAGGAGAGTGGTGTTGTGCATTTTCTACGTGCTGGGGATAGCGCTTTCTATGGCTGCGTCAGGATCCGAATTTGTACGCAGGGAAACAGTGGAGGATATTGTTTTTGCCTGTGTCAATCTGGGGCTTCCACTGCTGGTATTCGCCTCGTTGCCTGCGATTTTACTCGGACGGGCAGTCGATGACATAGATCCGGCGTGCCTTCAGGCTGCAGCCACGGAGATCAACAGAATGACATCGTCAAAGATGGAAGATATGGCAAATACATTCAGACGACTTGACTATACATTTGCTGGGAGTGACGAGCCCGGGATAAGTCTCAGCCAGGTTGGTGAACTTGTTGCTGGAGCTCGGCGCCGATAACCGAAAGATCAGCATAGATTGATAAAATAGGCTCCGCCAGGGAGATATCAGATGAGAAACTGATAGGGCAGATGCATGAGCTCGGGATGGAAAATGTGAGGGTTACGGAGATTAGGGATGAGTGTGGCAGAAATAGATTTTATGTGGCAGGATGTACTTCCGGTCAGGGAATGGTGCTCTCAAGACAGGTGGCTGAAACTCTCAGCAGTTATTTTGAAAAGAACATAAGAGTGGGGATGAATTCCCCAAGCTTGTTTTTTGACGACTATCGTATGGCTGAATATGAGGAGAGTGCTGCTTATAGGGGGATGTATCATGTGAGAAGGATAAGAAAGTATGGCTCTCCGGTGTCTGGTGATAACTTTTCGGTCAAGGAATATGAAGATGGACGTCTCGTTATGATGCTATCTGACGGTATGGGCAGTGGAAGCCTTGCATCCTGTGAGAGTTGTATGATGCTGGATACTATGGAGGAAATGCTGGAGGCAGGATTTTCTCCAGAGTATAGCATTGCATTTTCAAACAGGTGCATGGCAAGAAAGAACCAGGGGCGGACATTTACAACGTTTGATATGGTTGTTATAGACATGTATGATGGCGCGATGACAAGCTTTAAGCAGGGAGCGTCCATGACATATGTGGTCCACCCGGGAAAGGATGGTAACACGGTGGATGTCATCTCCAGTACAACACTTCCGGTGGGAGTTCTGGATGAGGCAGAGTGTGATGTGAAGGGTGTAAGTCTGACGGCTGGGGATGCCGTTATTATGGTGAGCGATGGAATATCAGATATTGATATGGATGGGGCGATGGATCGACTTCTCGGAGAAATACATATTGGAGACAGCCGGAGAATGGTTGACGAGATCGTAGGGAAAATGCTTGGTCAAAGTGAAGTGTCACCGAGAGATGACGTGACAGTTATGGCGGTGGTGATTGGAAGAAACGACAAAAGAGGTGCAGCATAGACTTATGGTTTGTGATATAATGAGCATTGCGACGTCTGCGCTTGCGCAAGACGTCATAATGCGAATGCCCACATTGAGCCGATAGGCGATATGATATAATGAGCATTGCGGTAGTTACGCGGCGGAATAAAAGGCAAATGTACTGACGGTATGGAGAAAATGATCATGTGCAATATTGTAGATAAGATTACGGATAAGACGGACGCTTTTGAGAAGAAGATCATTAGATATATAGAAAAAAATAATATGTTTGACGGTGCGAGACATTGTGTGTGTGGTGTGTCAGGTGGGGCAGATTCGATCAGTCTGCTCACTGTATTGTCAAAATACAGAAACTATCTCGGGGTGAACATTCATGTCGTCCACATAAACCATATGATACGCGGTGAGGCAGCCGATGCTGATCAGGGATATGTGGAGAAGATGTGTGATTTCTACGGGGTGGACTGCAGCTCGTATAATATTGATGTGCAGACTATGGCATCGGAGCAGGGACTCACTGTTGAGGAAGCCGGGAGACTTGCGAGATATGGTGCATTTGATGATATAAAGAAAAAGTATGCGCAGGAAGGATGCGTTATCGCTGTGGCTCATAACAGAAATGATGTGGCGGAGACGGTGCTATTTAACATGGCGCGTGGAACTGGAATGGGCGGCGTGAAGGGTATCGCGCCAGTCAGGGACGGGATTGTGAGACCCCTCTTGTCATGTGACAGGGCCGAGATAGAGGATTATCTGAGACGGCATGGCATTTCGTTCTGTACTGATGCTACGAATGATGAGGATGATTACACAAGGAATAAGATAAGACACAGGATAATTCCGGTTATGCGGGAGATAAATGATCAGGCGGTGGAACATATATGTTCCATGGCAGAGATGGCAGCGGATTATGAACGATTGGTGTCAGGCCTTACAGAAAAGTTCCTGCAGAGTCAGGGGATAGATATATCCGTGGAGACATGTGGATGGATGGGAACCTCGAATGAAGGAAGATCTTACAGTGTTGATCGTGACAGCCTGTTTGGACAGGACAAGCTGGTACAGGAGCTGGCGGTGCGGAGACTTATTGGCATGGTCTGTGGGGGCTTGAAAGATATTGGAAGAAGCCATGTACAGGAAGTGATGAAGCTGTACAATGCAGATACCGGAGCAGGCATAGATCTTCCCGGTGGGGGTCGGGCATTTGTCAGGTATGGAGATATAGTTTTTTCGGCACACAACAAAAATGATAATAATTCTCAATTGGACGATGCCTCGGCTGTGGACATAGATATAGCTTCGGATGGTGTTTATGAATTGAATTCAGGGAGACTTTTGGTAAAAATATATGATCGACCTGAATTATTGGACCTTTCAAAAAAAGAGTGTACGAAGTATCTTGATTATGATAAAATAAAAAAGTGTTTGCAGTTGCGGACAATGAAAAATGGGGATTACATCGTGGTTAATTCTGAGGGAGCCAGAAAGAAGCTCAACAGGCTTTTCACAGATGCGAAAATCCCTGCAGATACGAGGCGGGATGTTCCGCTGGTCACTTCCGGATCGGAGGTGGTATGGGTGGTTGGACTCAGAATAGGGGAGAATTACAAGGTGACAGATAACACCCATAGAATCATAGAAATGACATTTGAAAATGATATTTGAAAATGCCATTAGAATGTTATGCATTGAAAATGCCATTTGAATATTACACTTGAATATGATATCAGACTATAAAAGAAATATCAGATTATATATAAAGCAGAACTTTTCAGAATATACAGGAGGACAAAAAGTTGAAGGAACAGATTGGTGTTATGCTTAGCAGCAGTGAGGTGGAAACCAGGATCAGTGAGATGGCAGAGGCTATCGATAAGGCGTATGAAGGCAAGACGATACATTTAATAGGAATACTTAAGGGCAGTGTGTTTTTTATGTGCGAACTTGCGAAGAAACTTAAGAGTCCGGTAACAATGGATTTTATGTCTGTCAGCAGTTATGGTGATGGAACGAAGTCATCAGGAATAGTAAAACTCAATAAGGATCTGGACGAGACTATTGAGGGCAGAGACGTCATCATAGTTGAGGACATTCTTGACTCAGGAAGAACACTTTCATACCTGGTAAAGCTGCTCGGTGAGAGAAAACCGGCAAGTATGAAGGTCGTAACACTGCTTGACAAGCCGGATAGAAGAGTTATACCTGTGGAGCTTTATATGACAGGCTTTGAGATTCCGGACAGATTTGTTGTGGGATATGGTCTCGACTGTGCACAGAAGTACAGGAATCTGCCATATATTGGAGTTATAGAGCAGTAACATAACAAGCATATTTTCATGAGGATGCCCTGCTTGTGGGAGAGCCCTCGTGAAGCACGCAGGCATCCCGCGTCAGCGACTTTTCACGTGCCTGCCACTTTTTCATAATAAGGAGAATATATGAACAAGAGAAAATTCAGAAATGGAATGTTGATCTATCTGCTGATTCTCGTTGTGGCATTTGTGCTTATCAACCGATGGATGCAGAGCGATACGGATGTGACTACAACCTACAGTTATACGGATTTATCAGAGGATCTTGACGATGGTAAGATCTCGGCACTGTCTATAAATCAGAATGCCGAGATACCGACGGCGGTTGTCAAGGTTCAGTTCACCAATGGTAAATCTCTTGCATTTTATGCAGCAGATGTAAATGAAGTTCTGGACATATACAATAAGTATCAGGCTGAGGTGGACAAATATAACGCCACGGTAAAGGATGATTCTGACAAGAAAGCTATAGCAAAATACAGCCTTGAAGATGTTGAGAAGACCAGCATCTGGAGCGTTATCATACCATACGTGATCGTCATGATAGTGCTTATGCTCATAATGATGTTGTTCATGAGATCAGCCCAGGGCGGCGGTGGCGGCGGCCAGATGATGAACTTTGGCAAGAGCAGAGCCCGCAAGGCTGATGAGAGTGCCAAGAATGTCACGTTCAAGGATGTGGCAGGACTTGAGGAGGAAAAAGAAGATCTTGAGGAGATCGTAACTTTCCTGAAGAATCCTCAGAAGTTTGTGAAGGTTGGTGCACGTATACCAAAGGGTGTTCTGCTGGTAGGCCCTCCGGGAACAGGTAAGACACTCATGGCAAAGGCCATCGCAGGTGAGGCCGGTGTGCCTTTCTTCAGCATATCCGGTTCAGATTTCGTTGAGATGTTTGTCGGTGTAGGTGCTTCAAGAGTGAGAGACCTCTTTGCAGAGGCCAAGAAGAATGCGCCGTGTATCGTATTTATAGATGAGATTGATGCGGTTGCAAGACAGAGAGGCTCAGGCCTTGGCGGCGGTCATGACGAGCGTGAGCAGACACTCAATCAGCTGCTTGTCGAGATGGATGGTTTCGGTGTAAATGAGGGAATCATCGTTCTTGCAGCTACAAACAGAGTAGATATTCTGGACAAGGCCATCCTTCGTCCGGGACGTTTCGATAGAAAGATACCGGTCAACAGACCTGATGTAAAGGGCAGAGAGGAAATCCTCAGAGTCCACGTGAAGAATAAGCCTCTTGCCGAGGATGTAAATCTTCACGAGATAGCCAGAACCACTGCAGGATTTGCTGGTGCAGATCTGGAGAACCTGATGAACGAATCAGCCATCGCTGCGGCAAAGGCAAATAGGGCTTACATCACCAAGGAAGATGTGGACAAGTCATTCATCAAGGTAGGAATAGGCGGAGAGAAGAAGAGCCGTCTGGTGCCTGAGAGCGAGAGAAGGATCACGGCGTACCATGAATCCGGACATGCGATCCTGTTCCATCTGCTTCCACATGTCGGACCTGTACACCTCGTGTCCATCATACCTACAGGTATGGGAGCCGGAGGATACACCATGCCGCTTCCTGAGAATGACAATGTGTTCATGACAAAGGGTAAGATGCTCGATGAGATCAGAGTGAGCCTTGGCGGCAGAATAGCCGAGGAGATGATCCTTGACGATATAACAACAGGTGCTTCACAGGATATCAAGGAGGCAAGCAAGTATGCCAGAGCCATGGTCACAAAGTACGGTATGTCCGACAAGCTTGGTCTTATCAACTATGAGAGCAACGATCAGGAAGAGGTATTCCTTGGAAGAGATCTTGGACATTCCAGAGTGTACAGTGAGGAAGTTGCAGCGGAGATAGACGAGGAAGTAAAGAGGATCGTGGATATGTGCTACAAGGAGGCAAAGGCTATCCTTGAGGAGAACATAGATATACTTCATAAGTGTGCAAGCATACTTCTTGAAAAGGAGAGAATTGCAAGACCTGAGTTCGAGTCGTTGTTTGTCAAGGAACAGACCGCGGCAGTTCAGAATGCCGAGACGACTGCTGATGCATAGAAAGACAGCTGAGAGTCTGGTGAGATAAAGACAGAGTAGAACGATTAAAGAAGCAAAAACACAAATAAAAACAGATGCCCGCATAGCTGCGGGCATTTGCTGTATGATGGGGAATTGATGATGAGACTTGAGTACGCGGTGTGATGAAAACCGTGTGCGGTGCGATGAAAACTGTGTGCGGTGCGATGAAAACTGTGTGCGGTGTGATGAAAGCTGTGCGCGGTGTGATGAAAGCTGTGCTTCAGTTTCACAAAATATACACTTGGAGGATGACGGGGATGAAGGTCATAAAGAGAGGGATAAATGCGGTCATACCATTTCTGCTGGCGAACGTGTATCTGCTGGCAAGGTGTCCAAAGTGGCAGATTCCGCTTTTGCCACTGATAATAACGTTGCTGATCATATTGGATATGGTCATATTGGCGATGCCGTTGCTCAGTCTTAAAAATATACAGACAAGGGGAATAAAGAGATGCCAGAGAGGATGCGAGAATCTGTATTCTTTCCTGGCGGCGACAGCATTTTCTGTGGTGCTGCTGATACTTATGATAGTGGGTATCGTTGATGTGTCGGCATGGACATGGAAGAACTGGGTACTGTACATCCTGACGGATGTCGTTGTGCTGGCAGTCACATTCTGGGTCGGAATAATCAGGATATATGTGTCATCAAAACAGCTTGGGATCAAATGGCGTGTTATCGGAATACTGTGTGGATGGATACCTGTGGTACATCTGATAGTCCTTGGAAAACTGATAAAGCTTGCATCTGATGAGGCTGTATTTGAGAATGAAAAGCTCATAATGGATAACAACAGGAAACAGGATCAGGTGTGCGCCACCAGATACCCTATCCTCATGGTGCACGGTGTGTTCTTCAGAGATTTCAGATACTTGAATTATTGGGGAAGGATCCCGGCGGTTCTCGAGGCAAATGGCGCAAAGATATTTTATGGCAATCATCAGTCTGCGGCGTCAGTTGCGGATTCGGGGCAGGAGATCGCGGATAGGATAAAGCAGATAATCCAGGAGACGGGATGCGGCAAGGTGAATATAATCGCACATTCCAAGGGAGGCCTCGACAGTAGATATGCCATATCCAAGCTCGGCATGGCGCCTTATGTGGCGTCCCTCACAACGATCAACACTCCACACAGGGGATGTGTATTTGCGGATTACCTTCTTGGAAAAATCCCAGAGAAACAGCAGCAGGCAGTGGCAAATGCATACAATTCCGCACTTAAGAAGCTAGGTGACACAAATCCAGATTTTATAGCGGCGGTGACGGATCTCACGGCATCCGCCTGTGAAAATCTGAACAGGGAGATGCCTGATCCGCAGGGGGTGTACATACAGAGCACAGGCTCGTGCATGAAGAAACCTTCCGGTGGGCGATTCCCGCTCAATACTACAAATGCGTTCGTAAAGTATTTTGATGGAGAAAACGATGGACTTGTCGGATATGAGTCGTTCAAATGGGGCTCCAACTTCATATATTTGAAACCACAGGGCAATCGCGGAATCTCCCATGGGGATGTCATAGATCTGAACAGAGAAAACATAGATACATTTGATGTGAGAGAATTCTATGTGAACCTGGTGAGTGACTTGAGGAGACGCGGATTTTAAGAAATATCAGTTGTTTTGTCTAATGTGAACAATAAAAAATGAAATATAGGTAAAATTATGGAAATGCATTGTGATAATGCACAATGACATTTGCCAAATAAAAAAATGTTTGGGCAGACTTTTGACGGGATTTGTATATAATAATAATTGTAACCCCCAATACATTATATAGTTTTTGCTACACCCCATAAGTAACAAAATACCTTCTCCAAAAGAGACAGTCGTTCGGTGACTGTCTCTTTTATTATGCCAGACGATTTATGCCGTATATTCGTGGCTAAGATATGTTTTATTTTGTTGCCTTATCTCCCGAAAAGTATTAATATAAAAAGAGTATGTGTATGTGCAAGGAGATTTTATTGTATGGTGGAGAAGAAGACCAATGGGCAGAAGATACATGAGTATGTATATAATGTAAAGCCTGTATTAAATAAAGGTGGACTGTTTGCGGACGGAAGCAAATATTATGTCAGCCCACAGGAGCCGGATGTGGATCAGGATGTGAAGGTCAGATTCAGGACCACAGCCGATAATGTGGATGATGTATTTCTTATATATAATGAAGAAAAAGTACAGATGACAAAGGAGAGCTCCAACAGAATATTCGACTTTTATACTGCAACTATACCTGGAGGCCTGCCATTCATAAGATATCATTTTGAGATACATTCAGGAAGAGTTACATGCTTTTATGACAAGCTGGGACCTACGAAGCAGAACGACAGAGAGTTCGACTTTGAGATATGCCCGGGCTTCAAGGTGCCAGAGTGGGCAAAAGGTGCGGTATTCTACCAGATATTTGTGGACAGGTTCTGCAATGGAGATTTGTCCAACGATGTACTGGACAATGAGTATGCGTATATAGGTGCTGGTTCAGTTCAGGTGAAGGATTGGAATCAGAGGCCGAACACCATGGATGTGGGACGTTTCTACGGCGGAGATCTGCAGGGTGTCATGGACAAGCTTGATTATCTGCAGGATCTGGGCGTGGATGTAATATATCTGAATCCTATATTCGTATCGCCGTCCAATCACAAGTATGATATACAGGATTACGACTATGTTGATCCTCACTATGGAAGGATAGTTGACGATGAGGGTGACTGCCTCCCAGATGGATGCCTTGAGAACAAGCAGTCATCAAGATATATAAACAGAGTTACAAATAAAAAGAATCTTGAGGCTAGCAATCAGTTCTTTGCAGAGCTGGTTGAGGAGATACACAAGCGAGGCATGAAGGTCATCCTTGATGGAGTGTTCAACCATTGCGGTTCATTCAATAAATGGATGGACAGGGAGTGCATATATGAGAACCAGGAGGGTTATGAGAAGGGTGCATTTGTATCGAAGGACAGCCCTTACAACACCTTCTTCAAGTTCTACAATGACAATGCGTGGCCGTACAATACGACATATGATGGCTGGTGGGGACATGATACCCTGCCGAAGCTTAACTACGAGGATTCGCCTAAACTGGTTGAGTACATCATGAAGATAGCGAAAAAATGGGTGTCACCTCCATATAATGCAGATGGATGGAGACTTGACGTGGCCGCGGATCTGGGACATTCCCCAGAGTACAACCACCAGTTCTGGCGCGAGTTCAGGAGGAATGTTAAAGAGGCAAATCCGAATGCCATCATTCTGGCTGAGCATTATGGTGATCCAAAAAGCTGGCTGAAGGGTGACCAGTGGGATACGGTCATGAACTATGATGCGTTCATGGAGCCTATAACATGGTTCCTCTGCGGTGTTGAGAAGCACAGCGATGAGTTCCGCGGAGATCTGCTGGGTAACTACGATGCATTTAAGGGTGCTATGAACTATCACATGTCCAGATTTCTCAGACCGTCCATAGATGTGTCTATGAATGAGCTGTCCAACCACGATCATTCCAGATTCCTGACGAGAACCAACAGAAAGGTTGGAAGGCTTCACACTATGGGAGCAGATGCAGCCGATCAGGATGTGGACAAGGGAATATTCAGACAGGCTGTTGTGTTCCAAATGACATGGCCGGGGGCTCCTACCATATATTATGGGGATGAGGCTGGTGTGTGCGGCTGGACAGACCCTGATAATAGAAGAACCTATCCGTGGGGACACGAGGATCAGGAGCTTATACAGTTCCACAAAGACATGATAAAGATACACAAGTCATATGAGGCTCTTAAGTCGGGTTCTGTATTATATCTCCACGGCGGACATAAGATGCTTTGTTATGGAAGATTTACGGACAACAAGCAGGTGGTTGTCATCATGAATACGAATTATGAGGATGTGGATCTGAAGCTTCATATCCGACAGATAGGTGTGTATAATCACTCAATACTCAGAAGAGTTATGTTGACAAATGAAGAAGGCTATACACTGGAAACCCAGGATTACATGGTGGAACATAACGTACTCACTATCAAGGCTCCGAAGATGAGTGCGATGGTGCTTGTTCGTGCCTGATGTCCGGAAGATAAAGATATACAAGACAAAGATATAGGACATAAAAATATAAAAAAGTTCCTTTGGACGAATGATGTTATTGAAAGAATCATTTGCCGGGGAGCTTTTTTATTTGCAAGAGTAATGCTTGCACAGAAAACAGACAGATTAAACTACAGGTTGAGTGAAAAATATAGGGAGATAGGATATATTGGACAAAATAGTATTGTAAAGAAGGAGGCAGATAGAATATGAGAGTATTGCTTTTGCTTAGGGGATCTGCCGGTTGTGGCAAATCTACATGGATTGAGCAGAATGGATTAAAACCATACACACTTTCAGCGGACGACATCAGACTGCTTTGTCAGAGTCCGGTGCTGCAGGTGGATGGTACGAGAGGAATCAGTCAGAACAATGATGGTACGGTGTGGAAGACATTGTTCAGTCTTCTTGAGATCCGCATGCAGAAGGGCGAATTTACTGTGATAGATGCCACGAATTCCAAGACTTCGGAGATGAACAGATACAAGAATATGTGTGAGACATACAGATATAGAATGTATTGTGTTGACTTTACAGATATTCCGATAGATGAGGTGAAGAGAAGAAATGCCGGGAGGGAGGAGTTCAAGAGGGTACCAGATGACATTATTGACAAGATGTACTCCCGCTTTGTCACACAAAAGATCCCTTCGGGAATCACAGTCATAAAGCCGGATGAGCTTGACAGCATCTGGCTGAAGAAGAGGGATTTCTCCCAGTATAAGAGGATCCATCACATCGGGGACGTTCACGGATGCTATACAGCGCTGATGAAGTATCTGGATGACAATGGCGGTATAAAGGATGATGAGTTCTATATATTTACAGGTGATTATATCGACAGAGGCGTGGAGAATGCGGAGATCGTAAATTTCCTGATATCTATCAGGGACAGGAAGAATGTTCTCATGCTTGAGGGCAATCACGAGAGATGGCTGTGGCTGTGGGCAAATGACTGTACCGGCATGTCGAAGGAGTTTGAGCTTGTGACGAGACCGGTTCTTGACGCTTCCGTAATCGACAAGAAGGAGGTGCGGAAGCTTTACAGAAGGTTTGGACAGTGTGCTTACTATAGCTACGGTGATAATGTATATCTGGTGACCCATGCGGGACTCAGTGTGGTTCCCGACAATCTCACATTTGTGGCAACTGATCAGATGATACATGGAGTTGGCGCTTACAATGATTTCGAGAAGATCGCAGAGACGTTCTGCGAGAAGATGCCGGCGAACTACTACCAGATCCATGGACACAGGAATACCAAGCTGCTACCGGTACGGGTGAACGACAGAGTGTTCAATCTTGAGGGCAGAGTCGAGTATGGCGGAGATCTCAGATGCGTTCAGGTGGACGCTGATGGAATCCACGAGGTGAAGATCCACAATGATGTGTTCAAGGCACCTGAGATACAGGAGGAGCAGACCGTTACCACAAGCTCTGTTGCAGATGTGATCATCTCCTTGCGGGGGAACAGGTACATACAGGAGAAGACATTTGTCAATATTTCGTCATTCAACTTCACGAGCAAGGCATTCAATGACAGGGTGTGGGATGAGCAGACCACAAAAGCAAGGGGGTTGTACATCGATACTTTCAAGGGAAGAGTCGCAGCTAGGGCGTATGACAAGTTCTTTAATATCAATGAGCGCCCTGAGACAAAGTTTGATATGCTGCAGAATAAGCTGCAGTTTCCGGTGACCGCCTATGTCAAGGAGAACGGTTCCCTGGGACTCGTGAGCTACGATGAGTACAACGACGATCTGTTGATAGCGAGCAAATCCACCATAGCGGGACCATTCGCCGGCTGGCTGAAGGATATGATATATGAGAAGGTGACACCGGAGAATATAGAGAATATGAAGCGGTTTGCGAAGGACAACAATGTGACATTTGTATTTGAGTGTGTTGATATGAAGCATGATCCACACATCATAGAGTACCCGGAGAGCAATCTGTATCTGCTTGATATAGTTTACAACCAGATAAACTATGCAAAGTACGATTACGATGCAATGTGTGATACAGCCCACAGGTTCGGCCTGACGCCAAAGGAGAAGGCTTGTGAGCTTGCAACCTGGCAGGAGTTCTATGACTGGTACTATGATATCCTTGAGGATGATTACGAGTATAACGGCAGAGTCATAGAGGGATTCGTCATCGAGGACAGCACCGGATATATGACAAAGCTTAAGCTTGCATATTATAATTTCTGGAAGTTTATGAGGACAATATCCCATGAGGCGATCAGAAACGGATATATCAAGAGGACTTCAGCACTCACCACCCCTCTTGCAAATGAGTACTATGCGTGGGTGAGAAAACTTCACGATACAGAGGATCCTGCAAATGTTCCGAGGGATATATGCACGCTTAGAAGATGGTTTTATAATGACAAGAAGCAGGCGGAAGGCGATAGCCTGATATAGGTGATATTGTATGATATTTTATACGTCAGATCTTCATTTTGGACATGCAAATGCTATAAAATTCGATGGGAGACCATTTACAGATGTAGATGATATGACTACCGGGATGATACATAACTGGAACAGCCGGGTCGGAAAGAATGATATAGTATATATTCTAGGGGATTTCTGCTTTAAATTGAAAGATCCTGAACCGATACTTGCAAGACTTAAAGGACACAAGCGCCTCATCCTTGGGAATCACGACCAGGTCATAATGGGAAGTGAGAAACTACAATCCTATTTCGACGATATACAGAAGATGGATTACATTAGTGACAGAGGCAAGCTGATAGTCATGTGTCACTTTCCGATAGCTGAGTGGAATAAGAAGAAAAGCGGGGCATACCATTTCTATGGACACATCCACAAGAGCAGTCCCGAAGTGTACAACTTCATGACCAGTCAGGGACGTGCTTACAATGTAGGCTGCATGATCAACAACTACATGCCGTGCACCGCTGACGAGATCATCCGAAATAACGAGATATATCAAGCCAGATTATAGTCAGAACAATTTGTGGATAATTGATGTTAGGTAGAAAGATGTCAGTAATCAGTAAATCAGATTTTCAAAGATTGACATTCTTATGCCAATATAGTTGTTGATAGTAAAATCAGAATGCATCATGCAACGAAAATGAAGAAATAGCAATGAAGAAATAGCAATGAAGAAAAAAGAGGATAGTATCCGGAAAAGCATAACATAAAAGCCTGCACGGTGATTTTGACAACACCATGCAGGCTTGTTATGTTTTTGTTAAGTTTCCAACGGATGGATACAGCATTCCGTCTCTCCATCTATGGGCGTCCGTCAATTAATTCCTAGGCGGCAGCGTAATGTAGTTCCTGTCAGATGGTTGGAACAGCTTTGGACGGAAATCTTCCTTGGTCAGTTCAAATATAGAATGGGAAACCAGGAAGTAGTAAGCCTCCACAGCCTGATCCACATTGATGTTCGTGATCTCCGGGCTGTTAAGGTAACCCTTGATGGCTATGGTGAGTCCCATGACAAGGTACTTACATATAATGAGAGGGGACAGCATAGGGTTGACCGGAATCTGATCGGTGTCGAATATCTTCAGGTGTTCCTTGAAGAAGTTGGTGAACTGCTCGATCATGACCTGCTCAAAGCTGTTCTGCCCGGTTGTCTCGAAAAGCTTTCTGTAAAGCTTTGCTTCATTGATAATGTGGGTGAAAAGATACTTGATCGCTTCAAGGATCATGTTGTGTTCCAAGAGGACTTCAAGCTCCTTTGTCACTTCATTGTAAAGCATATAGTCCATCAGTTCGTATTTGTCTTTGAAATATCTATAGAAGATAGGTCTTGATATACCCACATCCTCAGCAATCATAGTAACTGTAATTTTCTCGAAAGAATACTCATTTACAAGCTTTTTAAAGCTTCTGATAATTTTGTCTTCTGTCTTTTCTTCGCTTAGATTTGGCACTTCCCAAACCTCCTTTTTGGTCTATATATGACAGTTCCAAGTGAATCTGTTTATCAGATGTATGACCAAATGTTCCAATTTTGAATATGTGTTCATACGTTTGTTACAGATTACCATATTTGTAACAAAATGTAAACGTTTTCGTATTTTGGGTAGTTTATTAAAAAAAAATCAGGTTGTATAATCCACCACAGAATAGAAAAAGGAGATGTTATGGCTATGTTAAAACTAGGAGAAAAGATAGTAAGTGCGAGAGTCGTGATACTGATCCTCGGCTTCGTTCTTCTCATACCAGCGGCATACGGGTATATCAAGACCAGGGTAAACTACGATATTCTGTCATATCTTCCTAAGGATATCGAGACAATGGTAGGTCAGGATATACTGGTTGACCAGTTCGGTACAGGAGCCTTTTCACTGTACGTTGTAGAAGGTATGGAGGATAAAGAAGTATCCGCACTGAAATCAAAGATTGAAGATGTAGACCATGTGTCAAAGGTTATCTGGTACGACAGCTTTGCAGATCTGTCGGTTCCTAAGGATATGCTTCCTGAAAAACTGTATGACGCATTTAACAATGACGACAAGGATGCCACCATGATGGCGATCATATTCGATGATACAACATCTGCTGATAGCACGATGGATGCTATCGAGGAGATACGTAAGATATCGGATAAACAGTGTTTTCTCTCCGGTATGTCAGCGGTCGTTGTAGATACAAAGAAACTGTCTGAGAAGGAAACTCCAATATATGTTCTGATAGCGGTGATCCTCAGCAGTATAATCCTTGCGATCACCATGGATTCTATCATGATACCGATACTGTTTCTTGCAAGTATAGGTATGGCAATTGCATACAACCTGGGTTCAAATATATTTATGGGTCAGGTGTCCTACATAACAAAGGCGCTGGCTGCGGTACTTCAGCTCGGTGTAACAATGGATTACTCGATCTTCCTGTGGCACAGCTACAAGGCGCAGCAGAAAGAATACCCGGATAAGAAAGAGGCTATGGCGCATGCGATCGCCGAGACTATATCATCTGTTGTGGGAAGCTCCATAACAACTGTTGCCGGATTTGTGGCACTTTGTTTCATGAGTTTTACACTCGGACTTGATCTTGGTATCGTCATGGCAAAGGGTGTTGTTTTCGGAGTTATCGCCTGCGTAACGATACTGCCATCTCTCATCCTTGTGTTTGACAAGGCAATAGAAAAGACAACACATAAGGTAATACTTCCTGAGTTTAAGGGAGTAGGAAAGTTCATAGCTAAGCACTACAGGATATTCCTGGTATTGTTTGTGATCATCCTGATCCCAGCAATATATGGATACAATCATACAAAGGTTTATTACAAGCTGGATTCATCGCTTCCGGACAGCCTGGAGAGCGTGCAGGCCAACACAGAGCTGGCTAAGGCATTCAATATGAATTCAACACATATGATACTTGTCACAAATGATCAGAGTGATAAGGACACACGAAATATGATGTCGGATATTGAGAATATAGATGGTGTAAAGTTCTGTCTTGGACTTGACAGCATCATCGGTTCAGGAATCCCATCGAACTTCATCCCTTCGGAGGTGACAGAGGCACTTAAGAGTGATGAGTGGCAGTTGATACTTGTTGGTTCTGAGTATGAGGTTGCATCGGATGAGGTCAACAATCAGTGTACTGAGATAGAGAAGACTATAGATTCATACAACGATAAAAACATGCTTGTCGGTGAGGCACCTTGTACAAAGGATCTTATCAAGATAACAGATAAGGATTTCGCCTCAGTAAGTACAGTTTCAATCGGTGCTATATTCCTCATTATACTCTGTGTATTCGGTTCAATATCACTTCCAATAGTGCTTGTTGCCGTCATAGAGTTTGCGATATTCATCAACATGGGTATTCCTTGTTTTACAGGAACCGAGCTTCCATTCATAGCGTCAATAGTAATTGGAACTATCCAGCTGGGTGCTACGGTCGATTACGCAATACTGATGACAACCAAATACAAGAGAAACAGACTTGGCGGATACAGAAAGTTTGATGCGGTTGCAACTGCATGTCAGGAGTCAGTACAGTCAATAGTTGTCAGTGCACTTTCATTCTTTGCTGCAACATTTGGCGTAGGACTTTATTCAGACATAGATATGATCAGTTCACTGTGTACACTTATGGCTCGTGGAGCTCTCATAAGTATGTGCGCCGTTATCCTGATGCTTCCATCAGCACTGATGCTCTTTGACAAGATCATCATGTTTAGATACAGAAAGAACCTCATTGATGGATCTTTAAATGGTGCGGACAAAGACACAGCTCAGGCGTAGGCTGGCTGATTATCTAGTTAATTGTCAAATAGAAACAATGTAGTACGCAGAATCCGCTACATGGATTCTCACATATATTATGGAAAGAGGTAATAACATGATCAAGTGGAAGAAATATATTTGCGTGGCACTGTCAGCAGCAATGATGACAACGCTCATGACCGGATGCGGTGATACATCAAATGATAATGCTTCATCAGGTAAGACAGAAGCAACTACAGAAAGTGATGCTGATGCACTTCAGGATGCTCTCACGTCCCAGATAACTGCTGAAAACTCGGAGGATGCAGATAAGGAAGAGACAGTATATGTTCTGGCTGATGCAGACGGCTCGGCAAATGATGTCACAGTTTCAACATGGCTTAAGAATGCAGATGGTTCAGATGGACTGAACGATAAGACAAACCTTACAGACATAGAGAATGTTAAGGGTTACGAAGGTTATAAGGATAATGGAGATGGCACGATAACATGGGCAGCAAATGGCTCTGATATATATTATCAGGGAAAATCCAATGAGAAACTGCCTGTTGATGTCAAGATCACTTATAAGCTGGATGGTGAGGATATAGAGCCTTCAGAACTTGCGGGCAAGAGCGGTAAGGTCACGATCAGATTTGATTATACAAACAACACGAAGCAGACGGTGAAGGCCGGAAGCAAGAACAGTGAGGTTATATCACCATTTGTAATGCTCTCAGGAATGATCCTTCCGGTAGACAAATTCTCAAACGTACAGGTTGAGAATGGTAAGGTCATCTCGGAGGGAAGCAATCAGATCGTGGTTGGATATGCGGTGCCGGGATTTAAGCAGTGCCTTCAGAATGGAATAGACGACAGCAAGATCCAGACAGCTATAGACAATATAGAAGTTCCGGATTATGTAGAAGTATCAGCAGATGTAACAGATTTTGAATTGGACATGACAATGACAGTTGCTGCAAGCGATCTGCTTGACGCAGATGCGGCAGACGCTGTAGACGAGGTTAAGGACAAGGCAGATCTCAATGAACTTTCTGACAGTGCAGATAAGCTTGGAAGCTCAGCAAATGAGTTGGAAAAAGGTTCAGGAAAGATCACAAATGGTCTCGAGACATTGAAGGATGGAACTTACTCATTGAAGACCGGAGCTGGGACTCTGGCTGATGGAGCTGCATCACTCAAGACTTACACAAGTCAGCTTGCAGATGGAACCTCTAAGATCTCCACAGCTATGGACTCTCTTGACGAGGGTATTGCATCGATAAAGAACGGTTCGGCAGCACTCAGCGATGGAACTAAGACTCTTGCAACCGGAGCCAAGACTCTTGATACAAGCGTTGGAACACTTCAGACTGGAGCAAACAGCCTTGACAGTGGAGCAAAACAGCTCCTTGCAGGATTTGCTGGAGATGAGGAGAATGTAGGACTTTCAAAGGGGGGAAGTTCACTCGCATCAGGAGCTAAGACGGCATACGAGGGTTCACAGGCACTTGCAAAGGGTGCAACAGATCTGAAGAATGGTGTTGACACACTTATAACAATGATGACTGGTATGCCTGATCAGGTGGTGAGTCAGGCAGAGGCAGAGGTATATAGCCAGCTCGGTGGAACTATATCAAGTGAGGCTGGAATCGATGCAGCCATGGAGCAGATAGAGGCAACTCTTCCACTGGGTCAGGCAGCACTTGACGCGGCAAAGGGAGAAGGAACATATGCAGCTCTCCTTGCTCAGTACAATGGTCTTGCACAGGCAAAGGGTGCTCTTAACGCAATAGACAATATAAGCGCTTCGCTTACAGCAACATTGTCATCTGATAAAACAAAGACTCAGATAAAGGCTCTGCAGGAGGGCGCGACAACCCTTGATTCCAAGATGGGTGAATTGTCAACTGGTCTTAAGTCGGTAAAGGAGGGATCAGAGACTCTTTCAGCAGGTATTAACACAGCGTATGCCGGTGTAAAAACTCTTTCAAAGGGTACAGGAGATCTCACAACTGGTGTCACAGCCCTCAAGAGTGGTTCAAAGGATCTCAGCGATGGAGCGGCAACTCTTTCGGCGAATATGAACACTCTGTATCAGGGAAGTATAACACTTGCAAATGGAAGTGGTGAACTGAAGACTGCAGCTGGTACACTTAATACAAGTGCGGGACAGATTGCCGATGGTGCCAAAACGTTAAGTGAGGGTGCTGATCAGCTCAACTCAGGATCGAAGACACTTGACAGTGGAGCAGAGAAACTTGTCACAGGCTCAAAGACTCTCAGCGATGGCATGAAGCAGTTCAACGAAGATGGAATAAAGAAGATCACCAAGTTATTTGCCGGTAACTATCAGGAAGATATAGATTATATTGAGGCTCTGTTCTCAGACGATGCAAAATACACAAGCTTTGGCGGTGCTATAGATGGAACAAAGAGTACTGTGAAGTTTATATACGAAACTGCAGCGATCAAGACAGATGAAAAATAAAATCTGAGTGAATCTCCCCTCTGTGAGACGAGGGGGAATCGTGGACGGAAAAAGATATATAAATATCGGGTAAACTATAGATAATCTTCGTGTTGACTTTAATGTGACCGTAGGTTATAGTATAAGCGTCCATGAGGACGATGGTAACATTTACTATATTTTAGGAGGAATTTGAACATGTTTGATAAGGTTAAGGCAATATTCGAGGATCAGTTAGGAGTTTCACAGGATGAGATGAAGCTCGAGACAAACTTCAAGGATGATCTTGGTGTAGATTCACTTGATCTGTATGAGATCGTTATGAAGCTTGAGGATGAGTTCAATGTTGAGATCCCAGCTGAGGAACTTGATGATGTAGCTACATTTGAGGATGTACTTAACTACCTTAAGAGCAAGGGTGTTGAGGAGTAATCCAATCGGGATTATTTAGGTATTTCGGAATTCTCAAAAGCAAGAGATATTGCTAACTGAACAGATTGGACTGTTTTGAATACATTGTTATTCAAAGTTGTCATGTATCGGACATGACGTAACTTTGGTAGCCAGCCAGGACACATGTCCTGACTGACCATCCAAGGCTATGGGATGATTTACGAATTATATATCACAATTGTCAATATAGCAGGTGTGTACAGTGGTGCACATGTGCTTTTTTTATGCCCATTTACTTACCATAATGGCAAAGGGGACAGGTACCTCCGTCCCCGTCTCTCCGTTTTGGCAAAGGGGACAGGTATCTCCGTCCCTCGGATCGTGGGATGCCTGCTGCCTGGCCTGATTTTCACATTTGTGAGTAATGTAACAGGTAAAAGGATAAAAATATCCTAAAAATGTGAAATTGCTGCTTCTGGGGATAAAAATTCGGGCTTTTCTCCCAGGAAAGTGATAAAAAAGTCCTATGAGAAAAAGTTGTAACTTTATCGAAGAAAATAGCTGGTTTATAGAAAAACGACTCGTTATCAAAATGTAGGCAAGGCTTAATAAGCCGTATCCAAGACTGGAATCGGTGGATAACCCTGCCAGGATATCTCCGCTTGCGATTTGCCCTGCCATCCTGCCGGGATATCTCCGCTTGCGATTTGCCGGGCCCTGTTTTATAATAGGGGGTGACTGACCTGTATTACGAGTTTAAAATGTTAGATGAATCTTTAATGGATGAGACCTGTATTACGAATATGTCAGAACAAAAAGGCTGGTGCAATTCAGTGCAGGCAGATCGCAATGATGTACAAATGTAAAGCAATTACAAAATATAATAAAGGCGGTAAAAAAGAATGGGTAAGACAGCAGTTATATTCCCAGGCCAGGGCGCACAGTATGTGGGCATGGCAAAGGATTTTTATGACAACTTTGAGGACAGCAAGAAGGTATTTGATGAGGCAGATGAGGTTTTGGATATAGAGCTCAAGAAGATCTGTTTCGAGGAGAATGACGACATCAACAAGACAGAGTACACACAGCCAGCTATGGTTGCTGCAGAGGTTGCTATATATGAGCATCTGAAGAATGCAGGACTCAAAGCTGATGTATTTGCAGGACTTTCTCTTGGCGAGTACAGTGCTCTTGTTGCAGCAGGTGCTATGACACTTGAGGATGGTATAAAGACAGTTAGAAGAAGAGGTATACTCATGCAGAACGAAGTACCTCTCGGAATGGGCGGAATGGCAGCAGTCATAGCTATGGAAGCTGACAAGATCGCAGAGATATGTGAGAACACACCTGGCAAGGTGCAGATTGCAAATTACAACTGCCCTGGACAGATAGTTATCTCAGGTGAGGCAGAGGCTGTTAAGGCTGCATCAGCAGCACTTGCAGAGGCTGGAGCAAAGAGAGTTATCCCACTTAACGTAAGTGGTCCATTCCACTCACAGATGCTTGTGCCTGCAGGTGAGAAACTTTACGATTTCCTTCAGGATATCAAAATAGCAGATGATTTTGCACCTTACTACTGCAACGCAGATGCGGAGGAAATCACAGACGCAGCAAAGGTTAAGGAGCTCCTGAAGAGACAGGTGTACTCATCAGTAAGATGGCAGCAGACAATAGAGAACATGATCGCAGACGGCGTTGATACATTTATCGAGGTTGGCCCGGGCAAGACTCTTACAGGCTTCATGAAGAAGATCAACAGAGAGGTAAAGAGCATAAATATTGCAACTGTAGACGATTTAGCGAAATTGGAGGAACTGAATGCTTAAGGATAAGGTAGCAGTAGTAACAGGTGCCGGAAGAGGTATCGGACGTGAGATAGCAAAGACATTTGCCGGATATGGCGCAAAGGTAGTAGTAAACTTCAACGGCTCAGAGGAGCGTGCGAACAGCCTGGTTGAGGAGATCAAGGCAGCAGGCGGAGAGGCAGTGGCTTTCAAGGCAAATGTGGCAGATTTCACTGAGGCAGAGGCTCTCATGAAGTTTGCAGTCGCTACATATGGAAGAATAGACATTCTCGTGAACAATGCGGGAATTACAAGAGACAACCTTGTGCTTGGCATGAAGGAGGCTGATTTCGATGATGTTATCAATATCAATCTCAAGGGTACATTCAACTGTATCAAGCATGTGTATAGAACCATGATGAAGCAGAAGTATGGACGTATCATCAACATGTCATCAGTAGTCGGAATAGAGGGAAATGCAGGTCAGGTGAATTATGCAGCGTCAAAGGCAGGCGTGATCGGCATCACCAAGTCTATAGCAAAGGAGCTTGGAAGCCGTGGAATCACAGCAAATGCCATAGCACCAGGATTTATCAAGACAGACATGACAGATGCACTCTCAGACAAGGCGAAGGAGGCAATGCTTGACCATATCACAGTCAAGAGACTCGGTGAGGTTTCAGATATTGCTGAGACAGCAGCGTTCCTTGCTTCGGACAAGGCATCATATATAACAGGACAGGTCATCAAGGTTGATGGTGGAATGAGCCTGTAGTACATATATAATTTATCATAAACAAAGAGATCGTACCTTGGCAGTCCGGTCTCTTTATTTTTCATAAGGAGGAAACAGTACATCAGGTCTGTGGTGGATGGCTGGAGATAGTATGAGGGAAGAGCGAATATGGATCATAGCGGCGGCTGTTCTTATGTTCCTTCTGGTAATGGGCGTGGTGCAGCTGGTGCTTATGAGAAGACGAAGACAGCTTGAGAGACAGTATAAGGAGCTGGAACAGACACTTTGCAATGGTGGTGAGCAGTACAGGAAAGCAGTGGAAGAAAACAGGGATTACAGACACATCCGTCATGATCTGAAAAAACAGGAGCGGATCAAGGAGATGGTGGCAAAAGGCTCGGGTATAACACGGTATACGGGAAACGTGGTGCTTGATTCTGTTCTGACACAGGAGAAAATGACTGCAGAAAGCAGCGGTATAGCGCTGAATATAGATGTGCCGGATGGTCTTGTACTGAGTCTGTCAGACAGCGAAATAGTAAGTCTTTTCGCAAATCTTCTGGACAACGCCAGGGAAGCGTGCGGGAGATGCAGCGAGAAATCGACACAATCCACTAAAAATACAGGTGAGAAACAATCGGCGCACAACCCCAAAAGAACAAACAGGAAAAGCCGATCGGTGCACATCTCCGAAAGAACAGCTGAACAAAGCAGACAGGCACACAACGCCGGGCAAAGTCCGTGGGAAATATCTATCGCAATCACATCCACCGGAAACGATATGTGTATCGCAGTAGTAAACAGCAAGCCGTCAGATGAGCATCCGGACGTAAAAGACATAAAGACAAGTAAGTCGGATAAAGAAAATCATGGCTTCGGTGTGGCGATAATACGTAGTATAGTCGCAAAATACGGCGGTGTGATGCAGATGAGTGATGGCGGTGATGTGTTTCGTGTAGAGATAAATATAACCGGAATATAGATATAAATCAGAATTATCAGTATTGCGTAATTATTGTTGATGCCGTCCGCTGAATGCGGAGAAATGGAGAAAGAATGTCTGACGGAATAGACTGGGCGAAAGTAACAGCTGAGGCTGGGAGCGCACTTATAGTGTGCACGGCAGTGCTTTCAGCGCTTCCATATAAAAGAAAAAAGATAAGTATCATAGCAATGTTTGTATTGAACTTTGTATTCTATGTGTGTGTGCAGCACCTCAAAGAAAAGGGAGGAGCCGGTAACCTCGCTGCACCGCTCGCGGACATAGCATTTTCGTTTGTGACTATAGCTCTGTTCACTAAAGGACTAATCTGGAAAAATTATCTTGTGTTTTTTCTGTCTGTACAGTGCTGCAATGTCGGAACACTTCTGGTTGTGCTGATCTTTAAGGCGTGTGCACAGACCATGACACGTATCACAGATGGAATATACAACAGTGTCCAGGGAATTGTCATAGCTGCGGCTGCGTCAGTGCTCGTTGTTATTCCGATGGGACTGCTTTTCAGGCATTTGCTGCATCCTGAGATATATGACAGAGAGCGGCTTTATAAATGTATCAGTATCATCCTCATTATAGGAAATGTCTTAGAATATTACTTCCGGGTGTACGTCGACAATTTCCTGAGGCGAGAGACAGGCAGAGACAGACTTATGGCAGTGCTGAGTATGGGATTTATGACGGCATGTCTTGTCATCACGCTGAATGTGGCGACTGTGATATACAACAGGTTCGAGAGAAAGAGAATTCAGAGAGAAACAACCCTGCTTGAAAGTCTGGCGGCTGAAAATTATAGTCATTACCAGATGCTTGCAGATGAAAATCATGAACTCCGGATACTTAGGGAAAATCACAGCGGACAGGCTGTGCGGGCGTATGCAGAAAAACTCCGGGAGTGTGGACAGGAGCTGGGAGGTTTTCCACTGTGTGGCAGTATGACGATAGATGCGCTGCTGTGTCGTTACAGCCTGGAGACCGCAAAGAAGGATGTGAGGTTTGATGCAGTAGTAGAACCGGTACTGGATATACCTGTAAGTGAGATGGAGCTTGTATCCGTGCTTGAATATGCAATGAGAGCCGTGTACCATGCAGTGGGCAGCTTGCATGGTAGCCGGTGGATGTCTGTAAAACTCCGGTTTATGAATGGAATGATGCTTTTGATGGTAGAGGGCAGCATCAGTCAGACAGACTTCTGGCGGGAGGACAGAAGATGCATAAGATTGGTTCAGGAGATGGCAGAGAATCACTCCGGAGTTATGAATCTGACAAGAGATGGAATACAGGTTTTCATACCAAATGCAGAGGCGGACTGACAAATAATGCAGAAATGTTGAGAAATCAACGTTATAATATCCGGAGATGATGTAATAATATATGTGGACGGATTTCAGAACAGGCAGCAGGCTTGTGTTCAAAACAGACATAGCATATATAGAATTAGCTGTGAAAAATCGAACCAAAATAAAAGCACCAAATAAAAGTGCAAAATAAAAGCATCAAAAAAATAAAATCAAATTAAAAGGATAACAAATCATGGGAATTATGAAGAATATCAATCAGGCAGAGGTTTTAAAACTAAAGGATCAGGTAGCATATCAGCCGGGACAGGTAGTCAGCAAGACACTGGCTCAGAACGTATGCATGAGCATCACATTGTTCGCATTTGACAAGGATGAGGAAATCAGTACACACGAGTCAGGCGGAGATGCATTTGTCACATGTCTTGACGGAGTGGGTGAGGTCACCATCGACGGAGTGAAGTATGAGCTGCATGAAGGAGCGTCTATAGTAATGCCGGCAAAACATCCACATGCTGTATATGGAAAGGAGCAGTTCAAGATGCTTCTGGTAGTAGTATTCCAGCTGTAGGCTGGTGTTCAATGGGATGTGTCAAGTTTTCTATGAAAACTTGACATGTAGCGCCAGCCATTTGCCGA